>Ga0065711_1034598_pt1 | contig 23516 bp, 23 predicted proteins | sample Hoacrofraction12_FD_59098 | JGI IMG/M metagenome (GOLD analysis project Ga0065711, IMG submission 59098) | Hoatzin crop microbial communities from Cojedes, Venezuela - Epithelial fraction 12 v2 (version 2) | ecosystem: Host-associated > Birds > Digestive system > Esophagus > Crop | place...
CAGGACCTCTCAAAGATGATGGAGAGTGGCTCAGCAATGACATCCGCCAGCTCCCTCAGCACTCGTGGGTGCATTCCATCGGGGCCCATGGATTTGTGGGTGTCCAGATTACTTAAGTGATCTGTCACACAGTCCTCCTCGACCAAGGGAAAGTCATCCTCTCTGTAGGCTTCCTCTCTTGCCTCCAGGGTCTGGGATTCCTGAGGGCCAGTCTGAGCAGGGAAAACTGAAGCAAAGAAGGCATTCAGTAACTCTGCCTTCTCTACATCCTCCATCACCAGGGCACTCACCTCATTCAGCAGTGGCCCCACATTATCCCTAGTCTTCTGTTTGCTGCTGATGTACTTGAAGAAGCTTTTCTTGTTGTCCTTGACATCCCTTGCCAGATTCAATTCCAGATGGACCTTGAAGTCCACCTGGAAAAACTCTCTTGGGCCAGCAGTTGTCAATCAAGTAGGGATGTGTTGGTCTCCCTTGATCCGTAACACAGGCTTACTTTTCATCTTGTGAAGTTGCACTATTTTGGTTTTTTAAGGGCTTTGGTTTTTTCCAGGTCTGTATTTGTCTTTTCTGAGATGTGAACTTGTACTACTGCAACGATTACTTTTCTATCCGTGATTTCAGCTTCTGTTATCTTGCAAGGTTTAGTCTTGCATACTTTCTCAGAATTCAACAATTACTTTAGTCAGTGCAGCCAAGTCAAGGTCTCCTAGTACTGCTGTCCACAGGTGGACTTTGCATCACATACCCTGGGCCATGGTTTGCAATGCTTGGATTGGCATCAGCCCATAATTTCTCAAAATTCAAGTCAAGTTGCTACAGCATTCATTTGCTCAAAACCTTTCCTGACTTAAACTGCAAAACATAGCAATAATGGCCTTTGTCACATCTCATTAAATGTATTTTAATAATATAAAAGAATTTTGTGTATTAGTGCTTACTTGTGTAGCAATTTCATCTCCCAGTTCAATGTTCCAGAATTATTATAGTCAGATCTTGTGCTTCGATTTATTCCAGAGTGTAGTCCCTAAAAGAGAAGAAGATAGAGAAGAGTGCAGCAAAGAGAAGAAGATAGAGTGCAGCAACGATACTGATGCTAAGGCATTTTTAGGACTTACATGGTATCTTTCACACAAAGGGAGAAGGATGGCCTGCCATATTCTAGACATCTTTCAGAGATTTACAGTGCAGTCAGCCACAGGTGGCAGCTGGTATCTATGAGAAGCACAGTGCTGGTATGCAATGAAGTTGCAGAGGAATAACAACATGGATTGCCACAGGAGTTGAGACAGTCTCACACTGGTACAATTTCATTTGTTGTGGTACCTTGAGTGTGTCTGCTTAGGATGACAGAAGATGGTGCACAGCTGAAAGTGTGAATGCAGCAGCATACAAGGAAACTGCATCGCCTGGTTGTATTTTGAGAGTGATGGAGTTACTTTGGCATGAAGACGGACCCAATTATTAGTTCAGGCACAGCCCTGGAGTGCAGATTTCTTGAAGCATGTGTTGGAGAAGAGACTTGTAGAGATTCAGCTGACGCGAGTGACTTGCATTGCCCTGGCTATGCAGGGTCTGTTTGGATAAAGACTGTAACCAGCTTTGGTTTCAAGCTGGTATGTTAGCATTACTTCTAGTTCCAGAGAGAGCTTTGAATTCTCTGCACTGCGCTCCACACCAGCAGTGAGCTGGTCGTATTATTAACTACATAGTAGAAATAGTGGTAGTCACATAATTCTAAAGATTGTGATCAAAGTTGGCTTTGTTAAGCGTAAGTAAATAAACACAAATAACTGTTAGAAGAATTTTATTGGGAAGACATAAGAACAAGAAGGAAGAAGGAAGAACAATGCTTCAACCAAAGCTTTAAATAGTTATAACTGTAATTCAGTTGAACAGTGTGTGACCCTTACAGATCATTCAAGAACATTCAGAGCATTAGTTTCAAGACTGTAAATTAGAAGTGGAAGTCAGACAAAGCCTGCCACTTCCTGTCTAGATTAATTGCTGGTTAAAAGGCCGGCATTTAATTTGAGTCAACACTTCATAGTCACCTTTCACAGTGCTCCAATTGGTGTTCCACGATAGTAACTATTTCCGAGATTTGTCTTTTAATAGGTAGAAATTAATGCAAATATTTACTTTGGAACTTATTCTCCTTAATTTGCATTTTCCTCTTTGTCACCTTTCAAAGAGCTATGTTAAGAGTTTTAGATATGACCAAACAAAAAAAATCCCTAAGCTTTTTGCTGAATGGGAGCTGCAGTATTTAATTGAAATAAAGACCTCAATATGTTTGACTTGAAAGCAACAATTGTTTCAGCTTAACTGGAAAATTAGATGAAAGTGGAATAATTTTCTGGTGATTCTTATCTAAACTATGACACAGTCTTTTTTTGGCTTTTTTTTTTTTAATAAAAGTGTTTCGTAGACTAGGCTGTATCATTTACATTTCACGGTACTTCCATTTCTAACAGTGACTTCTAATGCTGCAAAAGTTTTTAAGTCTTGACAGGACAAACTGGTCTGAATTAATTTTGACCCTGCTTTCAGTACAGGGCATTGAACAAGAAAAGTCCTAGCATCCCTTCCAGCCTGAATGAACTGGTGAATCTGAATTTAGCGGTAGCACTTACAGCTCATTTCACAATAAAACATTGAGAAGCCTGATGTTGAAACAATAATATAAAAAAAATGGAGTAATAAAAAAACCTAACTTGATTTTTGCTGTGTTTTTATTTATTATAAATATCCTAATATCCATAGGGGCAAGCAGTTGATTTCTGCCTTGATAAACATTTGCCAGCCAACAAACTGTAAAAAACTGTTGTAAAAAATGGCGGTGCTTTTGCGCAAATACCCTGCAAGGACTTATTTACGGCACTGTTTGCAATGTTCTGTAGTTTTATGAGTAGACTTCTCCTTGACCATAGACTTGAAGACGCAAACATAGAGTGGCATAGACTACCTTGTTTTCACATTTAGCTATGCTTTCAAAATGCATAATGTTGCTTTAGTTTAAAATTATTTTTAGGATTGATTTTTTTTTCGTACTCCATGAGGATTCAACAGTTTTGTAGTGAGTGTCCAGTGTTGAAAATGTAATGTTTCCACAGGAACAAACTGTATGTACGATCTGTATGCTGATCGCCTACGTGAGCACATTCCTTTGGATATCCATGCTACCTCAGGGGGAACGATCTGCTATTTTAAACTGGTTGCATCCGTGGGCCATCTTATTCGTCTGTCAATAGCATCCCTTCAGATTGAAGCAGATAACTGCATCACTGACTCACTAACTGTTTATGACTCTCTGATGCCAATCAAACATAAGATACTGTACCGGTGAGTATGAATTTTCATTGAGAATTCATTGACAATCATTTGGGGCTTTTTTCTGTAGATTTGTTGACTGCATTTTTGGTGGATTTCGGTTTGTTTTGTTAAAAATACTCTGATCTTCATGCGTTATGCACACAGCACCTGGCAAAATACTTTCTTTTTTTTAGAAAAGTGGAAATGTTGATCTTACTAATAAAATAAATGATTAAATATTCTTTAAATTCTTCTCTATTCTTCAGCTAGAGTGCATCTTCACCTACCTGCAAAACTATGAGAAGTTCACACATTAGTGTGTGGATTTTTCTGTCTCTTACCGGAACGCAGATGCTGACTAAAAGAAAAAGTCAAAATTTCCTCCTCTAAGCAAAATTTTCTTCTATTTGAAGATTAGTTCTCTTCATATGAAGACTGAAGTTCTAAAACTAAGTCTCATGATTCTTTGGATACTTACTGCCACTCACCAGTTCAACGCTTTTTTTAGCTGCTCTGAGTAGTACAGAGGGTTACTAAAATCTGGAGTTGAAGATCTGAAGGGTTGAGTGTTGTGGACTAGGTCTTTTTATTATTATTATTTTGTATTATTTTTCTCTCTTTAATGACCCAGTAGGCTTTTTTGGGTATTTTTTTGTTTGAAATTCCTGGTAACTTGTTCCATATGGCTCTGTCATACTGAAACGTGAAGACAGCACCTCCATCAGGCAGATGAAGAGCTCAGTGGTTTGACCCCTGAAATCCTTATTTCTGGCTTGTCAGTGTGTGTATAAGCCTCAAAAAAGAGCACTGGCTTTTCAGTCCTCTTCAAGAGCTGTCCTCTAGTCAATCTGAATCACTCACTGACTTGTCTACAAAACAGCAGATGGTGTTCACTTACTTGTTAGTATCTGTAGAAGACTGAGGATATCTGCTAGGTAATGCACATGGAAAATAAAACTTTTTCTATGAGACTAGTTGATTGGCTCAGATTCTTCATTTCTGATTGGAAGAATAACTTGCTTCTTTCCCACTCTCCAACCCCAAGCTAAAACTGTTGGTCTAATAAAATAATTTTTCTCTTTCTACAAGCCTTTCTTTACTATTGACTTCATTTGTTTTTGTTTGGAGTGAAGGCTGAAAGTCAGTATTATCTCCTAGAGCTACATGTTCCATCTTCCTTTTCATATTTGTAATTTTTTTCTTTTTTCCCCGAGTTTCTAACCGGCCTTGTAACAGGTACTTTTATGTTAAAGACCATGGAGTTTTTACTGGGCATTGAAGCTCGGCACCAGTGGGAAAGTTATGCACTGAATGAGAGCGTTGTGTTGGGTGTTTTGGTTTTTGTTTGTTTGTTTTTTACGATTGCTTATATATGTACTCTCCTTTCTTCCACCTCAGAGCTTGTGAACCAGGCGATTCATTGATGTCACTCGTGTCCACAAATAATCTCATGCTGGTAATGTTTAAGGCAGCACAAATAAAGGAACAGAAGGAATTCCATGGCTATTTTGAGGTCATTACACAAGAAAGTAGGTTTGGACTGTGTTTGTAAATGTGTTTATTGTATTGTTGCTGCCTGAGATCCCAAAGTGGCTATCATATTCCTGACTATGGACGAGTGACTCCTCTATCTCAGTTTCTTTTTTTACACATGCCTGTGTCTCTCCTTCATCTCCCCTGCATTACTGGGCATCTGCCTTCCTCTTGTGTGATTTGATCTGTGCAGATTAGTTGTTCTTAAGCGACATAGGAAGGTAGATGGCTGAAACCAGCACTGACTGAATTCAGTTGGTCAGGACTGCAATGTGCCAGTAGATGGAGTTGTTATTCCAGGCGTAGCACTGCTCTGGACTCTTGGTTTGGGACTCAGGGGCGAAGTTAAAGGCGCAAGGAGTTCAGCACTGAGAAGTAGATTCAGAAAGTAAAACTTTGGTAGCTTTGTCTGCATTTTCCATCGGTCCCTGCCTCCTCCTTAACACAAAGCTGTCTGAGGAGCCGGCGGGTCCACCGGCTGGAGCCCTGGGTGCGCGGGGAGTGAGGGCTGCCGCAGAAACTCTCTGCCAGAGGGCGGAGAGGCCTGAAATAGGTGCTGGCTGCTAAAAACGTGCATCTTGTGGCCTTAGGTGGAGAAAGTAATAGCGTTCATTTGGGGGGGGGGGAGGTTGCCTTTTTTACCTTCACTTGCTATGGGACAGCAAGTGCTGTCTCTGCCCTAGTGAGGCCCCATCTGAGGAGCTACTGGAGAGAGTCCAGCGGATGGCTACGAGGATGATGAGGGGGCTGGAGCATCTCTCCTACGAGGAGAGGCTGAGGGAGCTGGGCTTGTTCGGCCTGAAGAAGAGAAGGCTGCGAGGGGACCTTATAAAAGCTTACAAATATCTTAAGGGTGGGTGTCAGGAGGACAGGGCCAGACTCTTCTCAGTGGTGCCCAGCAATGGGACAAGGGGCAGCAGGCACAAACTGGAGCATAGGAATTTCCAGCTGAACATGAGGAAGAACTTCTTCCCTCTGAGGGTGACGGAGCACTGGAACAAGCTGCCCAGGGAGGTTGTGGAGTCTCCTTCTCCGGAGATATTCAAGACCCCCCTGGACAAGGTCCTGTGCAGCTTGCTGTAGGTGACCCTGCTTCGGCAGGGGGGCTGGACTAGATGACCCACAGAGGTCCCTTCCAACCCCGAACATTCTGTGATTCTGTAATCAAGATAACGTATTAAGTTCTTCGATTTAATGCTCTGAGCTGCAACAAATCTGTGAAACACAGAAAATGATGGGTAGAAGCTCTTGGGGCCATGATAGCGACGCTGTACACTCCTATGTTTAGGGAATGAAAAAATAAAAATGCTGACTTTTCGTTCTTGAGTTTCGGCACAAAGACACTTTTCCTGTTGGGTTTGTGGTTGGATCCTTTTAAGTTGTCTGTTTTCATGTTAGTCTGAGAATTTTACATTGATAGTAGCTGAGTCCTGTGTGTGTCTATCAAAGCACATGGAACAAAAGATTGTAGTTTTTGAACAAAGGGTGGTGGTTGAGTATAAAAAGATTTGAGCTGCAAATATTAGTTTGATTAGAGATTTTATTGGACAACTGAGAATAGGTACTGGTCATAACTGCAGACAGTTGTTGTCTGGTTGTTTAAGACATGCATTTCCTACCTTCCTAGTGTTAGGGAGACATAAGCCACTGAGAAAATGAGTATTAGTAGCAAAATTAGATTTTAAAGTTAAAAAAATATTTTTGACCACTTTTTGACTGAGTGGCTGCTAACAGTGGAGAAGAATGTTGAAGTAATCCCGTACTTTTACTTTCTTTCTATCTTACAGCATTGCCTAAATAAGGTCTGTTTTAACTCAGAATTATCATCTAAATAATACAATTAATTCAACACAAATGAAACTAATATATTTCTTTATGATATCCTTTTAAAAGGATATTAATTTGCTTCAATGAATGAAGATAATAAGGTTAATAGTTTAATGTTCCTCAGTTGATATCTGCTGCTTTTTTCTATTACCTTTTTTCCAGTTTTTGATTATAAATTGGCTAACCCCTGGTGTATAATTCCAGAAATCATCCCTTCAATGTATCCAAAGCTATTTACTTAGACTCATCTTTTATTATTCCCACTGCCACAGTCTAATTATTGTAGTGAAAGATTGAACACAGAATAGTTTGGGGCTTTGATCAGTCTTCATATAAATTTCAATAATGAGAGTAAAAGGTTTGCGGTTTTCTGAGATAATTTGATCCCTCCAGACACACACTGTGATTATAAAATGCATTTCTTTTTTGGATGCCATATGAGACCTCTGACAGAATTTGTGTCTGGGTTCGTGACATCTCTGGAAGCAAAATTCTTTTTCTCATACCAATAAAGAGTAATTTAATATTGTTAAATATGTCAGAGAAACTATATACTGCTGTACATTCTTCCTCATATTTTCACTTCATTTTCCCTTCTCAGTCTAATTGTCTGCGTTACAAGTTCCTACATCAGCATTTTCAGAATCTGTGAAGAATATATAATGGGTTTGCTTGCATTTCTCTCTTTTTGAAAAAATACACTAACTGTCAGTCACATAAATAAAACAAACCATAATCCTTGTTATTCTGTTACTATCAGTTCTAACTCCCTCTAGAGATAAATAGAAAAGCAGCTGGAGTCTGAGGATATCTTGTAATCTTATAAATTGAAATTTGAATGCCTCAAGGAGGAAATTTCCAAAATAATTGTGGTAGAAGATAAGTCCCCAGCTTTTGGCAAAATTTTATTAGAATTATTTGTTCCAGATCGTTGTCTGATGCCTGCATGAATTAAGAAAATGGCAGCACTGCCATGTAGAGAAATAGCTGGGGTTTTTGGTCATCTTGAGAAATTCTTCCAAAAGTGCTCTGTCAGGTGTGACAAAGGGACACTATCAAATTAAAAATCATGAGCCTTTAGCTGATGCCAGTTTACTTTAAATCGTATGGTTTTTATCTTTCCTGCTAATAACATCTCAATTTATGTAGCTAAATATTTACAGTTTATTACAGTTAATGAGATTTTTAGTTTCGTTTGGGGTATGGCTGTAGTTTTTTCTCACTGGGCTAAGCAGTTAAAAAATAAAAGACTTGATGACTTTCTGGTCTCCTTTACTGTCATCTGCTGAAGATCTTTTGCTGTATTTTGACAACAAACCATGAACAGAAATATTCATTTGTTTAAGCTTAATGAATCCCAATTGCTCGTAATAGTAACCATTGCGTTCTCAGCCATTTGAAAAGCTAGTACTGATATCTAACACTAGGACTTGGGCTAATAACATTTTAAGAATACTTTCTTCTTAAGATTCACTGGTAGCTTGGAGAGAAGAATGTACAAACTAGCGTGAGTACCAAACCACACAGGGCAAGGTGAGACAGCACGAAGGCAATAAGCCTCACAAAATAGGCAGAGATTTTACAAAAAGTTCATGCAGTGAAGGCTGATTCTTAGATACTGTGAATAGCAGGCAAAGAAATAGCATATTCCATTTGCACATGCCGTCGCTACACGGTTATGCAAACTTGGTGCGGGTTTGTATGCAGGGAGTAAATCAGAAACGTTACAGGAATGCTGGCACTGGATCAACTCCACAAAACTTTAGTTAATTCGGACTTTCAGATAAGCGTCAGCTGAGCCTGCTGGTATGACTAGGGCTCTGAGAGGCAACTGACAGTTAAGTAGTAGAATATGACAAATCATATCAGTAATTTCTGTGGATCCATCTGTTTTCTGGACTGTGCCGAGACACCCCATGTATCTCTACCCGTCTGTGCTGGGAAAAGGATCAGCCAGTCGGTGGGGGAGTAGGACCGCTGTCCCAGCCAGCCTTCCAGAGAGCCCTGGGAGCAGCTGCAGGCAGCTCACTATAGAGAGAAATAATAAGATTCTTCTGGTGACACCAAAAATGCATGGGGCGTGTGTGTGGGGAGGTGTTAACTGTGATTTTTTTCACCATCTGAGTTCTTTTCCAGTGGGCTGTAAGGCTTCTCCTGCAGTCACAGGAGGGAGGTCTTCTCCCATTTCTGCCCTGTGTGATGGGAAGTCGTTCTGTGTTCAGGTTTTCAGAGCTCCTCAACTGATTTCTTGCTTGATCTGTTCCAATTTTTTCTTGAAGATCTGCCTAATGAAGGAGAATCTAAAATCTGCAAATTTGGTAAACAGGAAAGCAGGACTGGAAGGCAGAGTGCACTTGATGATAAACAGATGAAATAATCTGGAAAAACAGAATGGCAGGAAGAATAAAGGCAAAGTGCCGCACTCAGGCTCCAGCAGTCAATGGCACCAACCAGAAAGGTGACAACTAGCAGAAGATCATTAGAAAAGGAGCTGGGCGTTATGGTGGTTGGCAAGGAAAATGTCTTACGCTGCCATGAAAAAGGCAAAGCAGTAGCGGAGCCTGCAGGAGACGTGAAATGATCCTTCTGCTCTACTCCACGCTTTAAAGACCTCAGCTGAAGCTGCATATCGAATTTTGAGCAGTGCACAGAGAAGCATGTGTGAGCCTGTGTGCAGGGGGAGCAGTAAGAGATATCGGAAGGCACACGACAGATTGAAATAATAAGGTCTGTTTATTCTGAAGTAGACTACCAAATGCCAGAAAGATGAGTGGGAATAACCAGACCATGATGGATGGGACTGAAGAAGTGATTTATTTCGTAACGAGAAAAAGGCAGGTTAGACGTTAGAAGAAAACCTCTCCATTAGTAATGGTGCAGCACTAGAACAGATTTTGTGGGAAAGCCATGAATTTCTTACTGGTAGCTTTTAGGAAGAGTTTTCACTCACATCTGTCAGGATTTGCATAGGTAAAGTTGATCTTGCCATTTTCTTGGCTGTAGCACACTGTACAGCAGCTGTCTGTGGGCATATGTAATAACATCACAGTGATAAAAAGAGATTTTGAAAAATAGAGGAACTTCACTTTTTAGCAAAAGCTTAATATAACCGATGGTGTTCAACACCATCACCTATAGGAACCAAATATATAGAGACCTCTGACAACAGCTGCTGTATTATAAACAAGGTATATACCTTTTTTTGCATAATTGCATCAAAAATCTGATCTCCAGCATTAGTAATCCCAGCAGTTATGGATTTGGAAAGTTTTGCATTGCCTTTCAAAGGGAATTTTGAGTAACATCAAGCTAAGAACATTTTAAATTGTTATTTTGGTTTTTTTTTTAATCTTCGTGTTTCATGTTTCCAAGACACATGGAAATAAGACACATGGAAATAAGCAGGAGAGCTGCTTATTTCTTTGTTCATATTTTCTTTTGATACTGGGAGAGATTTACAATCCAGTTATTCAGCTTCTAAATCACGCAGAGTCACTTAGGTGAGGAAAACGTCGTCCTGTCCCTGATGTGTCCGGCGCTTCATTCCCCTGGCCCTTCCTTCAGTGGCGGGGCTGTGATGCTTTCCTTCCTCAGCTCTCTATTTCCCAGCTTCCAGCCTCTTACAGTAAAGATGAAGATCTGTGGTATAACAGAAATCAAAGAGGTGTAACTGTCTGAAGGAGAGCGGTGGAATCTACTTCTAATTCATTAGTTTAATGGATGTGCAAAATCTGTTATAATTGTTTTCAGTATATAAGGCTTGTTATTGTTTGTTCTTTCTCTACCTTAGAAGAATCCAACAACATAAGTGTGTCACATTTTTTAGGCCCAAAATTGTGGAACAGCTTTTAATAGGAAAGAAAATGTTTTTGGAAAACTAGAAAACTGAGCAGTGAAATAAATTGAGCCTCAAAAAGTGATTGAAATCTCCAAGTCAATATACAAAAGGCATCCAAAGGCTTGTGAAGTCTGACAGACTCTCTTTAGTTTGAGGTGTCTTTCATTTTGCATCAGGGCTTCCATTTTTAAGAAGCAGAAGAAAGCAGTGCTGTCAGGTGAAGCAGGTTTGAAAGCAGGCTGCCTGCTCATGAAAGCCTGAAATTGTGCACAACCCTAGATAATGCGTCTTCAGCAGATAACTGAAATAATACATTTCCTAAATTGGTTGCATTAAGCAATTACTGATACCGTAGTGGAAGCCATATAATTTTCTTCCTTCCTTGTAGCCTCAGCGCCGCGTGACGTTTCACCTGCCAGATGGCTCCCAGGAAAGCTGCAGTGACAGTGGGCTCGGAGACCACGAACCCACGAGCGGTGCTAGCACGTCGCACCCTCTGCCCCTCGGCTTCCCTCAGGAGGAATACTATGAGCAAGCATCGCCCAACAGCCGGACAGAAGGAGACGGCAACTCAGACCCGGAGTCCAGTAAGTGGTGAATCCTGGTCATCTCACTCGTTAAATCATTTGAGTATCAGAAGTGGGCTTCTTTTTCAGGCAATTATTAAAACTGGACGTTGATTTTAACGTGGCCAGAGAAGTCCTATATTTCTGAAAATGTGAAGCCTGAGCATTGGAAATGAGACACTCTTGATCTGTGAAGAATTTATGGATTACCTGGTATTTTTATAGATCTGCTGTGCTATATGCAGAGGAGCTTTCTGGTGAGGCTAACACTGTTGCCCTTACGGTCATAAATACTGCTCTGAGGGAGTTTACACTTTTTAATGTGTTTCCCTATCCAACACTAGTGTGCGTTGCAGTTTGTTTTAACAGAAAACTTCCAGATAATAACTAGGTCTGTGAACACACTGCGGTCTCCAGAAATAGGGTTTAGAATCATAGATTCATATAATCATTTGGGTTGGAAAGGACCTTTAAGATCTCCAAGTCCAACAGTTAACCTAACACTGCCAAGTCAACCAGTAAACCATGTCCCAGAGTGCCACATCTACGTGTTTTTATATACCTCCAGGGGTGGTGACTCCACCACTTCTCTGGGCAGCCTGTTCCAATGCCCAAAAACCCTTTCAGTGAAAAAATTTTTCCTAATATCCAATCTAAACCTCCCCTGGCGCAACTTGAGGCCGTTTCTGCTTCTCCTATCACTGGTTACTTCGGAGGAGAGACCAACACCCACCTTACTACAACCTCCTTTCAGGTAGTCACAGAGAGCAGTAAAGTCTCCCTTGTATCTCCTTGTCTCCAGGCTAAACAGCCCCAGTTCACTTAGCTGCTCCTCATAAGACTTGTTCTCTAAACCCTTCAGGAGCCTCAATGCTCTTCTCTGGACACGCTCCAGCACCTCAATGTCCTTCTTGTAGTGAGGGGCCCAAAATGGAACAATGTATTCGAGGTGCGGCCTCACCAATGCAGAGTACAGGGGCACGATCACCTCCCTACTCCTGCTGGCCACACCATTCCTGACACAAGCCAGGATGCTGTTGGCCTACTTGGCCACCTGGGCACACTGCTGGCTCATGTTCAGCCGCCTGTTGACCAACACCTCCAGGCCTTTTTCTGCAGGGCAACTTTCCAGCCACTCTTCCCCACACCTGTAGTGTTGCATGGGGTGGTTGTGACTGAAGTGCAGGACCTGGCACTTGGCCTTGCTGAAACTCCTACAATTGGCCTCTTGATTTCTTTCTTGATTTATCTTTTGAAAGCACCTATGGAATGTAGTAATAATCTCAAAAGAGTTTGTCATCTTATTTCTGCCATTATCACTGACCTATGATACTGAAAACGTGTAAAATCAAGGTTTGCTCAGGACAACGCTAGAGCTATGGATACTGGTATTGCTTTCTCTTGCCGTGAGGTGATAGCCAGTTAGAGACTCCACTGTACTTCAGTCAACTGCTAATTATCCAGGGCCTCTTTATCTGAATTAAATTGAACTGTGCCATTGATAAAGAGACACCTGAACGTGTGTAAGCCTCTAAGGCCTTGTTAGCGGCCTAATAAGTGATTTGAAAATACATCTGTTCTGGGCAAAACTTGGCCCGAAAGGTGTATTTCAGCTGCTTTAGTGCATCGTGAAGAACAAATTAGGAAGTCCTGTGCACTTCAAATAGCTCTGTGAGAAGGTAGTTACATCTCTGCACTGGCAGATACAGCAGCCAGCAGAGAGCATTAACTCCGACTCCAAGCTGGCTCTGACAAATTCAGCCTGGCTCTTGGAAATCACACTGCTGCCGCTGCCTTGGGCTGCCCGAGACTGGAGTCTGAGGGGCTTGCCTGCACCGAGGAGGTCCGTTCTCTCTTTTGCTTTTAGTTCATAAACTATTAACTGGCGATCCTCAGTTTCAGACTTTTAAAACTTTGTAAAGTTGTATAGTTCCTGAAATAATGCAGAACATTTTTTTCTGAGCTGATAGGCAGCTGACAAGAACCAGCAGAGGTTTTGAAAGTTGTGTTGAAAACATTATTCATCATTTGCTTTTGTTTGTGTTTATATATTTGAGGCTATAATATACCCTTAAGAATATGCTAGGCAGTGAAGCTGAATTCTTCACGAATGGGGCTCTAAAGGGCTATGGATCTATGTCAAAAGAAAGAAAATTTCAAGCCATGTGTTGTATTTGCTGCTTTTGCTATGCATGCTCATGATCTGACCTTGCTTTCCGGCTCCCTCCTCCTTTTGTTGTTTGTAACTCCTGAAATTAATGCTTTACTGAAGTAAGCACTATGTACACGAAACCAGTATTTCGGTCCTTCCCTTCTCCTGCAGAGAGGGATAGGACCTGGTGTACGAGGAGCTGGTAAAACAAGCGTGTGGATCCTGTCTTGTCGTTTACAAAGAGGCTCGGGCTTTGGACTTAGCGATGCTTTTTGAATAGACTATTTGCAATCTCAGAACAAATATGGATCATCACTCTTCTAGAATGTTGCCCTAAAACTAAGACAGCTTTGACATCGGAATATCGTTGACACGTATCACTGTGTGGAGACTAAGCAGGCATCTGATGTATTTTCAAGTGTGAAGTTGAGGAACATTTAATCACCTGTCTAATTACCTGACAGTTCAGTTTTAAACTTGAAATCACAGTTTAATTAGCATTTATGTTATGTGAAGGTTTTTTGCCCTTCTAACTTGTATGGTATTGAAACAGTTTAATTGACAGAATATAGCGTGATGCTTACAGTGCGGAAAGTGTAGTTTGCAGTCCTTCTTAGTGTTTTGTGCTTATATTAATGGCAGCATCTAGTGGCAGGAAAAAAAGCAGATATAAATAGATGTCTGTTGTGCTCGCATAAGTCTAAGCAAAAAAGAAGGTGAAGACCCACAGTATATTTTTATTCAGTGTACTGCTGAGAAGTGACTTAGTGTAGGTAAGAGCAACCAAAATATCTTGTGTGCTGACCTGTGAAAGTGTACAGGCCGAGGTTCATCTCGTTCACTTGTGCATGTGTGATACTTTTAGTCAATAGTGAAAACTGTCCTGAACTGAGTTTCCTCTACCAACACGCTGTTAGATTTTTTGATTATTTTTATTTTCGACAATTTAGAGTGGCATGGTATATTTGAAGTAATTCTATTTTTGTTTCAAGGATGAAAATGTTGTGAATGTGAAAAGCAAAAGGAATATACAGTCAGATAATCTGAGTAGATACCAGAATTCATACAACAGAATAGCATGACTTTCACTCTTTCTCAAGTTCGTTAATATCTGACCTATCTTAATCTGAAACATTGTCTAAACAATTAAAGCTGATTAAACATCTGATGGTGATTTAGTTCAACTTTGCCTACCGAGGACACAGAGTTGGGATGAAACAACTTCAGTAATGTCTAGAGCCTACTGAGACATTAAGCGGCTTATGAAAGCTGATGACAGATGCTACATCACACAGGGATAAATGCAAAAGTGTTTTCTCCCTCTTGTTTTTCCTGAATATATTTCTTTGTTTTTATATGTTTCTCTAATATTGGAAATTAATGCATTTTAGAAACTTTAAATTTATTAGCAATAGTAAAGCATTTATTACAAGACACTGAAAAGGTGGGCATAACTTAAAATAACCGAAGCTGAGAAATATTGATGAGAGGAAGCCTTAAAATTCGCATCCAAGATGGGACTGAAGCAAAGGGGAAAGAATAACTGTAAGAATACAGTGGTTAGAAAACTATGAGCAATATATATCTACACCTTTAAAATTAATTGACTGTACTAATTAAAATTAGCAATAGGCTATTTAACATGATTTGTCTTCTCTTACTTTAGTTGCCTCCTCAAAAAAGCATAATGTGCAGTGTGGTAGATGTGTCATAAGGAAGAGATGCCAATAAACTTTCACACTAAGTAAACAGTAATATAAAAATGCATATAGGTTTGTAGAGAACTTTGTTGTCCTTAAATAGCAGCACTAATGTATTCATGTATTTTCTGCTCATAAATTGCTCAAACTAATAAGGATGTTCCAATAACTCCTTATGCTAAGGATTTTAACCATTCCACCTTTTTTAAATTTTCGCTCTGCCCTCACCTGTATTATGTTTAAATACAAAACACACTATAAACATAGACAAAAAGTAACAAATTCTCTTTCTGTAAACTCCCCCAGTAACCTGTCTCCCAGTGATGCCCACTTAGTGGCTGTAAGCAGGGATGTTGACCAAAGGGGTTAAAAGGCATGTGTTAACCCCAGTTGTGATGGGTTATTTAATACGTGTGTAACATATTAATGACACATTTTCATGTTTCACCTGTTTTTGTAGCCTTATCAAAACAATCTGGCTTTTTTTCTTTTCCTCTAAAGTTATTGTTCTTACTTTTATTTGGAGAAGGTAGAATATGCCCAGTTTGACTAAGAAATTGGGCAGAGTAAGAGGAATATGCTTGCAGCTTGGGGACGAAGCCAGAAAACCTGAAAGTAACCTGTAATTAAATTATTGTAATTGTTTTGTATAAACAAAGTGGAATTATGAATGAGTATCTGGGGCAAAGCCTATGCTGTCTTTAAGTGATCATCAGACTTCAATAGAATTAGCCTTAAGAAGAATTAAGAGTGTAATCTGTGGTATTTAGCCACACAAGAAGGAGGTTTGCAGCAAGGATGGCATCTGTTCATGATTAAAGATAGCATATATTTCTTCCCCAAAATTAAAAGAACGCTTTCACCTTGCCTTAATTTTTGATAAGGATTATGTTGATGAGAGCAAAGATGGGCTGATGAAGAATGATAATAATGGAACTAAAAGTCAGAGCAGGCTCAGTGCATTCATGTGGAGGAGAGGAGATAGTCTTCCTCCCAGGATATTAAAACTGATAGTGTTTTCCTTATTTTTCTGTAATTCTAAGAGACAAGGTGTCAAGAAAAAATAGTGCTTGGTCAGGCTTCAATACTGGAAAATATATATGGGAAAGGAACGAAGATGTACATAAACAGAAAACAATAAATGGTATCATAAGTTTTCCAATAATAGTACTAGATTAGCTCTAGTATCTCACTTCCATGACATTTACTTTTAATATTGGGGAATACATGTGTAGTTAGTCTACACAGATTTAAGAACTAATAACTATTATTATGACATTAAGGTAGAGCGCTAGTAATTAAGAAGGAAAAGGCCCAGATTAATAGAAGAATGGAAAAATCTCCATCATTATCTTCATTAATGAGTTTGACATTAAAAAGCAGGAATGTCTCTATGAAATATCTCAAAGCCAAACATCCTGAAAATATAGAGGAGGAGGTGTGTATGACACAATAATTCTTGATTTTTCTAAGGATTTGGAGTAATAGCAGTGGGATGAAATCTGGTAGTTGAGAGTCTGTCTCCTGGGAATGGGTGTATGTAACTAGTATATAAATCACCAGCTGAAAATGACGTAAAGAAAAAACCAACAGAGTATTACAAAGATAAGCTATAAATCACCAGTACCTAATGTGATTGTGAAAAAAATCCTGGGCTACCCCTAGGACAGGAAAAGAAAGAAAGGAAAAAAAAAGCCAACTCAAGGCATTGAGGATACCCCAACGGGAATATTATGAATAGTGTTGGCTTCACACATTAAAGAAAGGTGAACTCACTTGAGAAAGAGGTGGAAAGAAATATTATTAATAACAAGGGAATGGAATGCCTATATACAGAGAAAGGAATTAATATTGGTTTGTTTAAACTGCAGAGTAAAGGCTGGCTGGGGATTAGGACTGCTCTCAAGTAGTAACAGAGAATGGCGGTAGAGAGATTTTGGTGGCCAAAGTGAAGGGCTGGGTTACTTCACAGGCAGATGAACAGCTGCTGCCTGTAAACCAGCCGAGGCCAGAAATTTGGGGATTTCAAACAAGGTCGGTGAGGAAGTATAGAAGCAGGGAATGAGAATGCTAACTGGTTTTAAACAGAAGCTTGATAAATTTATGAGGGGGCAAATAAGTCACCCTCTGTAATAGCAGCAAGCCCGTTCTGTGATCCAAGAGGTCCCTTTGCTAGGTTCGTAATACAAGAGCTGTCCCTGCGCGTGTTTGCTGAGCGGCAGCTCTGTGCTGGCCCTTGGCTTCGCACTCCGGCGCCAGGCTGGACGCCGGGCTGGTGGGAATCCTGCATCTCCCGACCGGGGAGCATCGCCCGCTGCCGCAGGGCTGGCAGCCCGGCCTCGCCCCAGCGCCGAGGGAAGCTGGCCTTAGTGATGGCTCGCAGGGTGCTGTAGGCCTCGGTGATGTCCCCATGAAGATGAAAGGGTCAGTGCTGCATGCTGATGGCAGACAGCTGAAGATGGGAAGCTCGCTCTCCCTGGGGAAAACTGCTGCGTTTTCTGCCATGCTGAGTTGTATGATAATCAGAAACTCTGCAGCTGCTGAAATACACTCTTTAAACACCATCAATAACACTGCTCTGGCAGCTGGGCTTCAGACCTCATGCTGGGGCACACGAAGAAATAAAAGTACAAAGTCCTAAGTATCTTGTTCCCTGTCCAAAAACTTGAGGCTAGGAGTGCTTGCCAGCAGGTATGACTTTTTCTTAATGGTGTTTTCATTTTTTTTGTTCTCTTCTTGTATGCTTTTAGTTCCACAATAAGGTTGAAATGTAGCAGTGATATTTTAATTCTGTTGTTGCTGAGTTATAAACACACTATAGCACTTGGGTCTAATTTGGGAAAAAAAGGAAGACACTGTCGTTAGTTAAAGATAATAAATCTTGGGCTAAAATACATCCCAGTCTACCACATCTGCCCGTTGGGTCCCTTTACTTCTACTGTATTGGGTTTTTCTATCCCCACGGCTGAATGCTAATAATTAATTCAGAAAGTGCTGAGGTAATTAATCTTTCTGAGGCAATAGGGTTTGATTGATCTTCTACTTTAATCAAATTAGCTTGTACGTAGGTGAGAGAATGTAATGGCTGACTACGGTGCTGTACCGCTTTGTGTAACGCCAACCTTTCCGATGACCTCCTGAGAGCGTGCCCATGAATCACGTATATGTAAACCACCACAGCAATCAGCAAGTGTCTGCTTGATTTAAAAGATGAGGAACTGGCAGAGATCAGCATGAGGATGTGCTCAACATTCCCCTTTTAAACCGTGTCTCCTTTAGAAGTGCAACTTTATAGCTGCATGGCATATGTTCGAGGGCAATGAATGTCACAGGGCTGACAACTGTGGATTTTCCAGATGTTTTAGCTATCTTTTTCTAAAATGAAATAACTGTCTAGTCATAAGCATATACAGTGAAGTAAGCCAACAGAAACTCCTATAAAACAAAACATTATTATATTCTTGGTCTGTTGATGAGTGGAGATTGGAGAGGGGGGAAGAGGTCAGACTGGAGAGGTGAGTTTACAGTGACGCTGAGGAGTGGCTTGTGTAAGTGGATTTTTAGTTGTACCTAGGAGGATAGAGATTGCATAATCAGAAATTATACCATGATTTGGTAATTTGGTCCCCAAGTGCTTGACTTCAGAGCTATTAAGGCAGCTGACACAAAAGGGAAAAAATGGACAAAGCAAATAACGTTGAAAAATGCAAAAGCAAAAAGACGGTGTCTCTCAGACCCTTTCAGTCAAGCACAGCACTATAAACACAGAGTCTGATTTTAAAAATCTGATACTTTCTGTGAATAAGGAACACTCTCTATAAATTCTTCTAAAAGTAAATTTTAGATGTTTTATTATTGATATCAAAATATTATGCCCTGATGTTTTCTACTGTTCGAAGAAAAGTATGACAAAAGCACATTTTCTGAGATGCGCCATCTTCTTTCATGCAAAATCAGTGGGGATTGGTGGGGAATATCAATGGGGAAAATCTTGTGGGTTTTTTAGACTACATACTAGGATGAAGTAATTCAGGCAATAATGATGTGTTTGTGAATACCATCTAACGTTATTCTTGACTGAGGTTTATAATGGAAATTACTCTGTATAAAAAGTTAGAAAGAATAGCTCCACCTTGCAGTTTAGAAATCAGTCATTTCTAGTGAAATAATAAGGAAGGCTTTAAAGTGTTTGTTCTGGGTTTTTTTTTAATAATAAATGAGATCTGACATCTATAAACAGTGATTTAGTGGCAGATGTTCTGTGATATATAGTTATGTTATCACTTAAACTGACATGATAATGGATAATCCTATTTTTTTCTGTTTGAGGTTTATGAAAGTTTTAAAATATATTGCTACAGCAAGCAGCCTGGTGGGGCAGAGGTGGATAGAGAACAACTTTCTTCCCTCTACTTTTTCAAACTCCTTTTAGATCTGACCAGCTGTCATATTTGCAGTAAATAGAGGCCCTGAAGTTTGGCTGGGTAAATGGAATCTGATTTGGAGCACTCTGTCTGCGGGAGTATATTAGGGCTTTGATGGTTACGATAGCTTGAAAAGTCACAAAGGGCACAGATTAAAATGGAAAGTTTATCTGGAGCCTCTGAAAGCTGAAGTCATTGATAGAGTTCCCTTCTGGTGACAGCTTTGAAGACGAGTGTATCCTACGTATCTGAAATCTAGTTATGGATGAGATAGAAGTTTATCACAGGGAAGCAGACCTCTGCGAGCAAAGCAATCCCTTATCTTGTCTGCCCGGTTTGCAAATGCCGTGTGGAGACCGGGCACAAGTGCCAGGCGGCAGCGGGAGGCCGGGCAGGCAAAGTCACCCCGCTCCGGCGAGGCTTCTGTCGGAGGGGAGCGGTGGCCGTCTCTTGATGATAAGCCTTTCTTTGCTGCTCGTTTTTATTAGGCCACCCGCACGGTACGATGAAGTTCAGGTGAAGTTTCTGGTTGCATTACTTAGGAGCCACAAAGCGGTTTGTTCTATGCCCTCCTTCTGTCTGTCTTCTTTTGTCTCAAACTTTCACTTCTTTCTTACTTTTAAGAATAGGAGAACAACAGTGATGTAATTTCTTTTCTTTTTTTTCAAGTCAAGATAATCAGTGGCACTGAGAAAAGCTTTTAGCAATATGAAATATTAAGATGTTTGTTAGCATCTAGTTCCTGTTTTAAGAACAGAAATACAGAAAAAAACCTTTTTTTTGTACTTTATATAATTTAAGCAATGTGAAAAATTGCATGGCTATCATTCAATTTGAAGCATCATAATTTATTACTTAATTTCACTGTGATTAATGAAAAATATGTCAGGAAATACGTTTAATGACTGTCTGCAGCTACCAGTCTGTCTTAGAAACTAAACGGAAGAATTGTATTTACTGAACAAAGAAGATTCCCAAGTGACTGCACTTAAAGTCACAATATTTGCTGAGTCAAATCTGATCAACTCAATAAACCTAGTGATTGTTGTCCTTGTTTGTGTAGAGACATGGGCATCCTTTAATCTGATGTTTTCCTTTTAACTGAACTTTGGGTAGGGAAGTAGGATCCGGTCTTGAAGTACGCTTTGGGAACAACTAGAATTTGTGTTCCAAAAAGCTCATGTACGTCCATATATTCCTGAATGAAGGAGATATATTTGCCATTACTCTTCAGAGAACTTCTAGTCTTCCGGAAAAGGAGCATGTTTTCAGTAAACTGTTGTTTCTGTGTTTTTTGAGATTGTATAAGCTGTGTTGTGATCCTTTTATTTTCTGGCTACATTTTAAACCTTAGCTTTGCTGTGGTAAGGCCAAGGGAAGGCTCGGAAGCCCTCGCACAGTCTCTGTGCCAGGGAAAGGCAGCGCTGGTGTCCTTGGTACATGCTGTTGATCCAGCTTGTGTAACACCAGTTTTTCTTGAAACCTACTGGTCAGTGATATTATATACACTTTCTGAAAAATCAAATACATTTGTCTGCGTTCAGCTGGGGAGACCTAGGCAAAGTATTTATGATGATACTTTTGGATTTATGTTACATCAGAGGCTGAGATTCTCACCTTTGTGTTTAATACCAATAAATAATGTTGCTGCTTTCTACTTACTGGCAGGATTTTGTATGGGTTGTGTTTTATTCAGAATGCTGTGTCATTCAGTACTTTTGTTATGAAACCAAGTGACATTCTAATTGTTTGTAAATGTTTTCAGAGTTAACTCAGTACATGGGTGATTTCAGCAAAGCCAGAAGCTCCGATCTCACGCATCCCTTTCAGAATTCTCATCCTGCTCTCGTGCTGTCTTGGTTATTTGTACATATCCATTCCCGTGTTTCAGTTTGAATTAGATTGTAAACTCCCTAGATCACAGACAGAAATTTTGCTATGCATTTGTGGGGCTCTGAGCACAATGTGGCTGTTACGCTCATTTTATGCTGCCAGTACAACTGCAGTAAAAATGTTTACTAATGCCTGTATAAAAGGAGTGGAGCTGATCTATACGGATAAAACATGGCGCTAGCAATGCTTCTAAGCGCGTATCAGGTCTTTTTGTTTTCATTTCATCCTCTAAAATAGATAGCTTGTCTCATGTTGGATTCCCACAGTTCAATCACACTGTTAATGCTGACGTGAATTGAGTAACTCATCCTGTCGAGAAAAGGCGGGCGGGAGTGCGGGCGAGGAGGAGTGCAAATGCTGCTGGGTAGCACTGTGGTGGGCCAGCTTCGTGCTGCTTCAATTGGCAGAGCCACCCGACTGCCAGATCAACTCTTTCACGGAGCTTCTTGCAATAACAAGTTAGTTTAACCTTACTGTACAAGGCGTCTGGCAAATACCTACCTGCATCTGTGCATGCTAATAACGTTGATTTGCTGATCGTACTTAACAAATGCTTTTGTGTTCGTTAGATTTGTGTTACTTCTGTCTGGGTGAGCAACACTGTTGCATCCTGAAGAGCTTGGCTTCAATGGGGTAATAGGGTGGGACAGTGAGATGGAACACTAGTTAACAGCATCTTCCCTTTTTTCTACTTTGTGCTTTGAAAAAAACATTGCTGACATGCCTGGCTGCCAAGCAGCACTGTTGCGATGCTTGTTCTTGTGACGTTTAAAGCACTACTTCAAGCCTTGGTGCATCAAATTAAAATTCTTTTTAAATAATAATAGGAAGCAATGACTGATCCAGCTAAAATGCGTTTTCCAGCATAAGGACTTGGCTAGCTGATTCCGTACGGTCTCTTGTACTTAAATTCCTCTCATGCAAAAGAACTCTGTTTCTTTGAAATATCAGGAAGAACAATGACACTATTTCCATAGCTGCTCTTTTATCTGGTTATCCTGACTGATGTTCCAAAACCAGTGTCCCAGAAGATGTGTATCTATAGGATGAGACATCTAACCCTCACCTAATACTTTAAAAGAAAGCAAGCATTTCTCCACCAAGAAAGGCTGTGCTCATGTCACATACTGATCATACACCAAATAACTGTTTAGAAAAGGAAAGACAGCCTCTGCCTCTCCTCCTCAGTAGTACCTGTAAAGAAAAACAGTGGCAATAAAGTAAAATACGAATGGTGAGAGACAGCACGTGGAAAACTATAAAAGCAAAAATTGTTTTTCTCTTAATTCAACTGACATTAAAGCTTTTCTTTATACACATGCTCATTTTTTCACCTGGGGTCAAAATTATCCCCTTATTTCTCTTTTTTTATTAAGATCACAAGAACCTCTTTCCATCGACTGGGTATCAGTCAGCATTACTCTGACCTGCTCCAATACTGGAACATATTCACAGCGCTGTGAATAAGATGTATGCCGGAGGAGATCTGTAAATAAAATGGGTCCTTCACCTTTCATTGCTATGTCCTGTGAGTCGACTAGCATTTGGTTATGTCTCTACATGGGGTCTGAGTTGTCGTACGATAATTAGGAGTTTAGGTGATTAAAGTATGGTTTATAAGTTTTGTGAAGATTATTAACAGATAAATAATCAGCTTGGATACGGAACTATCCAGTTTTCCATTTAATGATTCATGATTACAAGATGTTTAGCTTTTGGAAAAGGGATAAGGTACTTTCTCCTCAATTTTATTTTATATTTTTGTTTACCTCTGCTAAGCTACAGAAAGATTTCAAAAGTGCAGTGCTGTGAATTATTCTGGAGTTGGAAAAGGACATTTTTTTTTTTTTCTTCCTCCTGAAATCTTCTGATTTTTTGATACAGCGAGGCTATTTCTGTGGAGGGAGTTTGTGTCTGGATGATTGTATGACTCCTGGCCCTTAATTTGTGTCAGAATGCAGCAAATTGCCAAATACGTGTCACAGCTTCAGAAATGTTACTCTCTCTGTCATCCTCTAACTGGCACAGTAGAAGAAAGCCTCACCTCCATCCCGGGAAAGGTGATGGAGCAGCTTATCCTGGAGGCCATCATCAAGCAAGTGGAAGAAAAGAAGGTTATCAGGAGTAGTCAGCATGGGTTCACCAAGGGGAAATCATGCCTGACCAATCTGATAGCTTTCTACGATGACATGACTGGCTGGGTAGACGAAGGGAGAGCCGTGGATGTTGTCTACCTCGACTTCAGCAAGGCTTTCGACACAGTCTCCC
>Ga0065711_1034599_pt1 | contig 23516 bp, 11 predicted proteins | sample Hoacrofraction12_FD_59098 | JGI IMG/M metagenome (GOLD analysis project Ga0065711, IMG submission 59098) | Hoatzin crop microbial communities from Cojedes, Venezuela - Epithelial fraction 12 v2 (version 2) | ecosystem: Host-associated > Birds > Digestive system > Esophagus > Crop | place...
CATCCCGCGCCGGCCGGGCCCCGCCGGTTGGGGAGCGCCGGCTGGGTCTGAGGCGGAGGGACGCTGCCGGGACGCGGAGCCGTGTCGCCGGTGGTGGAACGCTGTCTCCAGCGGTCACTCCCTCCGGGCGGCGGTGCGGGCCCCGCGGCTCGGGTGCTTCCCGCACCGGCCTTGGGTGCCGGGAGGTCGGGGTGCTCGGGGCGGGGAGGAGGATCTAAAATACCGAGAGGCAGTGAGCGGTGTCTGTCTGACCGGCTTGGTCACACTGGGGTTTAATGTAATAATAAAATTTAATTATTGTCACGTGAAGAATGTTGTGGGTTGTTTTTTTTTTGGTTTTTTTTTTTTTGCCTCTAGCGTCAAGGGTGAAAATCTTTGTTATCGTGTTCAGGAATTCACGAAACCTGCGGGTTCCGTACCTGCAGAGCAGGCGAAGCGGGCGCAGGGACAGAGGTCTGTTCCTCACGGGGGCCGTGGGTGACTCTGACAGCGGCGTGCAAAAGGCGGGGTGGGCCGGCTACCATTTTTTTATCAACGTTCTCTGCCTAAGTGGGTTTGACGTAGAAGCAGATGAATTCAAGTAAATTCAGTCTGCTTTTTAGGTTTTCTTTTACTATTCTTTGGTCGCGTAGTGTCTGAACTATACTGCTGAATAGATCAAAGGGATAATAGGTTTACTGAAGACTTAGTGTGTAGGTGAGTATAAAAGTCATAAAGTAGGAGTACTATGCACTGAGTTGTGTGCTTACCTTCAAATGTCTCAGCTGATTCAGTGTAACAATGAAAGTGAAAATATTTCTACTAATGAGATTCTGTGAAATCAGAGAGATGAAAGTGGATGAAATAGATTTCTCTCTGGCTCATTTTAGTTCTTGTCCTCTTCAGAGTTTACTATGCTTCTGTCACTACAAAGAGGGAAAGAGAGCGCTGTGTGTTTGCTTCCCTTGTTGCTGTTGGGCGTCTCAGATCCATGACTGAAAGATTAATGACCCTTTTAAAGACTTAGTAAAACCTAACGCTCGCTGGCATCGTACTTCCTGTGAAGTGTGGTGCCTGGGGAACTGGATTTAATTGTTTTTCTAATAAAAGAGATAAGTAATATTTTCACAGCAGTTATACTTTTTATTATCTAATAAGAGGAGGCCTACAGTGTCATAGGTTTTGTTTCTTTTTTATAGAATATGGAGTAATCACTCGTGCAAGGAAAACTGAGAAACGAATGCCGCTTCTAGCTATCATGTTAGCAGCTGAAGTATGGATGCCAGTTAGCTATGAAAAGTTAATATGGTTTTGAAATGTAACTTTAATTAACTAGAGAGCGGGCAGGTTTTTTAAAGGGGTAATAGAAGTACAATAGATCCCTAGTTGAAGTTTTGCTCATTTTATCAGAATAGGAAATAAATAAATATTGTACAAATGCATTAATTCTTGTGTTGCTGTGTTGTTCAGATGCTGAACAGATTAAATTTCTACAAAGAAAGGTAAAAACAGTCATGTTTTCCAATTCAATGATAATAAATAACTGTAAGGATTTAAAAATAAGGATTTTTTTCTCATATCCCGTGAGGATTATGAGAAAACTATGGACTAAATCGTAGGATCATAGGGGTATGTCTAGACAGGAGGGGTTCAACTTACTGAGGTTGTTATTGAACAGTTGGACTTGCAGAGGGGACTACCAAGAGGGCAAAAAAGAACAGGCATTATTATACCAAAATACCCAGATCGTGGAAGGTAAGTTTGCATTTTTGGAATTTGTGATGGAGCAGGAGTTCTTTGGGATCCCCAATTCCCTAAAAATAGAGAATTACTTTCATGTAATCATTGCTTCTTGTAGTGAAGGCAACATTTTGCCGATTTTGCCTAGATGTCTTGACATGTTGAATGAAGAAAAAAATCTTCTAAATGTGCCTACAAATCCAGTGGGCAAGGTGAAGTTCATCATGTAGGAGGATTGCTAACAGCCAAAGTTGGAGAATGCCCGCAAATTTTGTTACTGAGGTTTTTACTGTAACTGATTTTGATGCACTTGACGGTGGTGGTGCTGGCATGGGAAAAGAGGCAAAGAATAAAAATGACTTCACGTACACATGAGGTACTTGTAAACGTCCAGGGCTTTCTTATCACCAGGAGAAGTATTTAACTTGGACTTGAGCCAGTTCCATGATCTTATAATTGCATTAGTAGCTCATTATTTATTTAACAACAGAAATTACAGGTCCTCTTAGTATATCCATCCCATGAATTATGCATGTGCATGTATCTCACATTACTTAGAATTTGTTTTGCAAATGTCAGGTTTGTTTTGTTATGGATTGTTTGGTTTTGTGTTGTTGGACGTTGCTGTAATTTAACTCCATGGTTGTGAATGTTTTCCCACTTCTCTTTACAGTATTTCTAGTCTGTGTAAAGAAGAAATAGAATTAACGTGTTGAAGTATCTTAAACTTTAGTCTGAGCAAAAAAACAATGTGTATTCCCAAGGAAATCGTACAAAAGTCATAGTGAAATCAACTGCCTTTCTGCAAGAATTTGAAATTGCATGATTCTCAGCTTTACACTGAGAGAACATGATGAAATGAATTAAAGTTCTCTAAACTTTATATTCCCTCAATTTTTACTTATATTTTACTTTGAAAGGTGAACTTCAAACGTTATTTCTAACAGGTAGTCTAAAGACTGCTCTGTTATTTCTAAAGACATGTATGATCCAATACAATTGTTTTTCTTGAGCAGGAAAGTTTTATGTGAAAATTGATTTGTGTTAGTGCCTCATGAAATAATTTTAGAGATAGAAGGTACTAAATAGGAAATGAAAAGTTTCATAATGGACTTGGCGATTTGTTTAAAAATACAGAATCTGAACTTGGTTAATTGCATTAAATTACGTGATGCTTATTTGGTTCCATGCGAGTGCTAATTTCATTAAAAGACAGTCATGTGAGAAAACATTCATATATTAATGTATTTGAAAATACTATCATACATGCTTCATTTGTATTAGTTGCTTCTCTTGGTTTTGTTTGTGTTTTGGTTGTCATTTTTTTCTTCTTTCCGTTGGTTGGTTGATAATTTTCCCACATTCTTTTACTTTAGTGTTCTTTAATGTACTTTTAGCTATTTTATAGATTGTGTCAGTAATCAAAACTAGAAAACAAGTGGTGTCCAAGCATACTGAACCAGCATTCTGACTTTGCTGTGCTTCTCTTCTAAAAAGTTTGGTTAGTGATGACTGGATGTTCCACTTCCTTCTGAGAGTGATGTGCTAGCCACTGATGTAATAGCATTTTTTAGTTAGTATTGAAATTATTATTTTTGTAGCAAAACAATCACTTTGGTCTTGAGGAGGATTTGTTGTGTTGACTCTAATGGCTATCTTTCCACACCTATAGCAGAAAACATTTTTAAAATGTCATTGTGGACAGCTTATTTAAAATGTAGTTTTAGAAAGGTGTAATCTGAGTTTTAAAGTCAAGGAAGGAGCTGATATTATAAAAATGAATGCAGATAGATAGTAGATTATCTTTTAAATTTTGTTCTTAGAATGATTCCCCTCCCTCCACTGAATTTCTGCCTGATTATGTTTTCCTTCATTCTCTCCTTTATTGTATCTTGGAATGCCCGGTGAATTTACTCTTGTCTTTGATCACGGTGTTGGAACATTTGTAGACTGTAATGCAGTGATTCAGTTTTTCATTCTGTGCCCCCTGCTTCTATTTTTTATCCTGTGTTGTGTTTTTGTTTCTATTTCTTTGAATTTATTTCTGTTCGCAATAGATTTCTGATAACGTGCTGTTTAATACTGAATGCAGAAATCCAGGGTTAGCAAACTGCTCTACAAAGAAGGATTATTGTTTCTTGACTCAATGGTCTAATACTTCAGAATAAGTGGTAGAAAGTTTCATTGGTCAGGTTATTTCAGGTTGCACCGGACAGCGCTGTAGAAAAGGACATCCTTTAATCTAACTGCTAAATCACCTTCATGTGAGTATCCTGATTAATTCTTCACGAGATCCTGTTTTCTATTAAGTGCTGACATCCCTTCTGAAAGGTCTCTCAATAATCCTTGAATTCACAATGAGTTCTCTAGCATATTTGAAGCTATTTTTTTTCCATTCAGTACTCATTAATGAAGGGCATATGCTTAGATTATTTGGTTATTGTGATGCAAGTGTTTTGTTACATGACCGTTCTGTTTGCTCTTTTATCTTTAATAAGAGTAAATTGTGCAGTCAGCAGATGCCCTGGAGTTTTCTTGTTTTATTTGGGTGTAGTTTAGCTTGAGTTCTGAGGTACCATGTCGTTTCCTGCTGATTAACTCTGCTAACTCTTGCAGTGCTTTAGAGTTGCAGAATTTAAATATTTACATTGATGCATATACTGTGTGTGAGAAGAGGCTGTGAGAGCTCGGTTTGTTTTTCTTGGAGAAGAGGAGGCTAAGGGGGAACTAAGTGCCATCCTCCCATTTTTATGGCACTTCAGGACATGGTTTAGGAGGCATGTTAGTGATGGGTTGATGGTTGGACTTGGTGATCTTAGAAGTCTTTTCCAACCTTAATGATTCTATGATCCTCAGCTACCTAATGGGTGGTCATAGAGAAGATGGAACAAGACTTTTCTCAGATGTGGTCAGTGAAAGGATGAGAGGTGACACGTGTTCTAGTAGGGGAACTTCCAGTTAAATCTAAGGAAAAAATTCCTCACAATGATGGTGGTCAAACACTGGAACGGCCACTTAGAACAGTTGTGGGATCTCCATCCTTGGAGAGTTGGGGCTTGAGGGGGCATGACCTCAAGCACCTTGGTGTAGCATTAGCCTTGGCCTGAGCAGGGGTTGGACGAGAGAACTCCCTCAGGTCCCTTCTGTTCTGTGATGCTGTATTTATTTTTTCCCCCCTAGATTTTGCATTTGCCTATTACTCTTGTCCTGTTCCTGCCTCCCCTTTGCTGGACATTCTGCTAAATTATTTCCATGTTTTTATACATACAGGTTTTACATCAAGTCTAGACCCTACCTGGAAGCTGACAGACTTGTGTGCAGTGCAAGCAGGAGTTCTAAGATGGCAATATTACTATTAGGAAAGATATCTGAAAAATCTTTAGTATTGGTATCAAGCTACTTTGTTTACAGCTCTTTTAGTCACAAATTAGTATACTCACATTTCATGGTAATTGTTGAGTTTTTTCTTCAAGCAGTAATTGTATGCCCCACGGGACTGATGGATATTAGTAGTTTTCTGTGAGTTTTTGTGATCTATAAGTGAAGTGTTGCTCAGGTACCCAATGAACTTTGATCGCTGTGGTTGCAGTGGAACTGATGAGGTTCTGCAGTATGGCGGTGTGAGGTATCAAATACGGGGAATGTTAGCACAGAAGAAATGAATGTCAAAAATAGTTTCTCAACTCAATTTATTTTAGCTATCATAAGATCTGTTTTTCCCTAAGTGTAGTACAAGTATATTTCCAGTCAGAAATTTAAGCTTTTTAAGTTAGCATCTTGCCTTGAAGCATACCATGTGAAGATCTGTGAGTGAGAGAACTATAATTCAGCAATTTCCAAAGCAGTCAGTGAAGAATTGTGTTGTGATTTTTGCCATGGGATCTAAACAAATTATTCTAAATTTCTGTAGAACAAAACTGGAATAATGTAATAATCCAGATTGTCTCAATTACACAAGTGGTTATTATTTGAGTGTCATCTGCACACTAACCTTTGTGAATCTTTGTATTCTCTTTTTCAATGTCTCAAAATGCTCCCTTTAAATCTGTTCAAAATAGTTCTTTTTAAATGCTAGTCAGGTCATTACATAGTGCGAACTACTTGGTTCTGAAAAATTCCATCATATAAGTGAAAGTTTTAAGTGTTGGTTTTACTTATTTTTTGTGATTAAAGGTTGCAGAGAGACAGGTAGGGTGTAAAGTAACTGAATGATAGTAGAAGATAAGCTATACTGAGATGCTTCAGCTTTTTCCTATGTCACATTTCATTGCAGTTTATGTTCTTTGATCTGAGAGAATTACTGTGCAATGATATCAGTTTAAAAACTAGTGTTGTTTTACTTTGCTTTGAAATACCGAATTTGATGCTGTCATTTGTATACGTGGAGCTCTGGAAATCCTCTTCAGTGGAACAGGTTCCCAATGTACTAGAAGAATACCTTATCTTGAATACAAGCTAAGAAACAACAGAATATGGCAGGGAAAACAAATAAACAAGACTATTGCTTTAAATACTGGAATTATATGACTTGATTCAATATTACAGAAGGTAGAAATGCTCTCCTGTTTTTGAGGGCTCTCACGGAATATTCTACATACAGCCCTTCTGAGAAGTACTTGCTTGAGATCAGTAATTTCGGCAGTGGCATTTAACAGGATTTCAGCTTGGTATTAGGATCACAAGACCAGAAATCTTAGAAGATGGTGCAAGAAATTCCATTCTCATAGGCAGACATGAGTCTGCTGAAAATAGTGTCCACTTAACCCTAAGCATAGTTGATGTTGTTTTGGTTTTTGTTTTTTTTTTTGTACTTGCTCTCATAGCTCATTCTGTTCTTGTTAAATATGAAGTCTCTCATTTATTCCTGGTAAGTCTTTTTGGCTGTGATACATTTGTGTTCCAGCAAATCCCACAGATTAATTGCATGGAAAACATAACTTCATTAGTTTTTATTTTCTGTCTTTCAATTAAATTGAAATTCCCTGTTGTGGGTTTTTTTTCCTCTTTTAAAAGTAAGTTATTCCACTCTTCTTTCCCTATGCATGTAGTGAATATTGTTTTTCTTCTGTGCAATGTACTGAGCTGAATAGATTGAGCTAATAACAATATTCCTGTTGCCTGATGGTTAATCTAAATATAGTCTGTTTTGTATAATGCTAAGTCCCATTTTTTATGTATGCTGAGAGGTTACCTGTTCTTTTGATAACTGCGTTTGCAGGAAGGCTGCAATAATATCCACAATTTAATTTTTTTTTTTAACGTTTGGTTAATATAGGTGAACTGAGCTCAGAAACCTACCTAGAGGTGTCTGATTGTGGTGCAGTGATCACAAAATGAAAGCGTCCATATTTGAAGTGCATCCATGTCAATTGAAAGCACTGTGTTTGGCAAGAGTAGGGTTAATTTCATTAAAAATTTTAGTGGCATTTAGGTGTAAATCTGAATGTAAAAGCAAGTTAGTATGTGCATTTGGCATTGTAGAACATCATTTATTAAGAGCCTTTAATTAATTGTTTTTAAGAAAAAAAAACTTTGTGCAACTTTTTGTTTCTGTATGGTTTTGTCAATTTATATTTTATAGGAATAATAAACACTGAACTAAACGTCCTCTGCAGAGAAACTTGTCACTCATCAATATGAGCTACACAAAACATAAATTATACTTGTATTGTTAGGAAAAAGATCTTAAACTGCAATATAGTTGTTGCAGTTTTCCAACAGTTTTGTAACAGTGGAAATGCACATCAAGACATACATTGAGAAAAGTAGTGTTTGCTTGAGAAGAAAGCTCTTTAATTTGTTCTGTTGGTGAAGTGTGATCTCTTGCAAAGAAGCACTCTTGCATTCAGAAGCTGATTTGCATGCCACATATGTAACCTGTGTGAGTTCAGCAATACATATCACCGCCCTGTATTATTATTCAAATTTACCCTAGTTTATCTTACAATTATACAGGCCGTAATAAGTGTAACAATTATGCTGTATTACTTAATATTATATTCTGCTCTAAATATGAAAAAATAGCTGTAAACTCTGTAGAGAAAAGTCTGAAAGTGATACATTGTGACTGGGAATGGGAATATCAGGGCTTGGTGCTTGGAATTTTCACTGCCTTGCTGGGTCACACTGGGCAAAACTCTTACTAGCTTCTTACTCGGATTTCTCCTCTATAAATGCAGATAATTCTGGGTGTTCAAAAGGTTAATTTGTGAATGCGTATGAAAGCTTTAAGAATGTGAAGTGAAAAGCACTTTATAAAGAAGCATCATATTGAAATGCCAGATTCTGAATTACATGTCAGTGGCCGATAAGAATATATGTAAATTATAAGGAAAAAAGCCTTCTTATTAAAAAGAGAACCATTTAGACTCTTTCTTTGTCTGGGAAATATTCAGGCTAGCAGTCTACAGATTAATTTAGTTTCATAATGTTCTTTCCCTCTGGAAGCAGGGGCAACAGATCAATGATCAGTATTTCAAAGACTTCTGTAGCAAGGGTGTTTGAGCAAGGTACTCTTGAATAAGGTAAGAACAGGATTCAGTTTAACTGCAACGGTCGTGTTGTTATACTGAGATAACGTCACTGAATGTTAATGATTTTGGGAACTTTGTATGTCATGTATTAGTTGCAACAGCAACTGTATTGTCGGTTTGAGAAGACTTGGGTATCTTCAGGAACAATAGCTGTAAAAAGAGTAACAAGATATGATTCCTTTTCTTTACAACAAGCCTCACTTTCAGTCTAGGTTGCCCTTACGTGGGCCTTTGTACTGGACCGAAGAAAGCCGAAGCTTGTCATTGACAAGTGCACAAGAGAAGGAATAATTTCAGCTAACTATGCGTATTCTAAATAAACAGGGACTATTTGGGAGGCAGACACACATGTTCTTGTGATGGTATGTTGGATAATCCTCACTGAACCTGAGTGCTCAAAATGCAAATTATTTAAAGATGTGCAGATAACGTCACAAGAGAACAGAAGCTGGTTTAGAACGCTGTTCCCTTCTATGAATGGATAGTACTTAATCCTTTGAAATCAAGTTGCGGTAACTTTACTTACAAGATGAAGAGGGTGGAAATAGATATGACCCAGAGAAAGGGTAGCAGAAGTGAAGATTTGAATTTGTGGGAAGATTTGAATAACCTGAAAGAAACAAGTTGTTCGCTGCTATGCAGAGGCAAACAAGAAGAGTCTGAATAAAAGGTAATCTTGTGACAAGGACAATGGTTTAAAAAAACCAACAGGAATGAGACAGTTAAATTCTGGGCATTGCTTAGTCATCAGCAAATGTGGCTACAGAAAATATATGGACAATTTTCTGTAATTTTCTAGATCTGATCCATTACTGTGATTTCCCTTTGAAGTATTTAGTAGAGGCACGGGCCAATAAGAACAGCAACTATCACCATGAATTACATGGTGATTCTTATTTTTCTTATTCAGCCCTAATAATCTGTGCTTTAAATGCAGCAAATCTGTAAAACTTCTTGCAAATTTTATTTTTATTTCTGTTTTACAGGTTTTAACAAATGTATACTTTCTTCTGCTGAAGAAATTCGGCAAAATGTTAAATACCTGGTATTTTTTACCAAAATCAAATTAATGAAGGAATCTCAGTAATGGCAAACTAAAATACATGACTTAGGTTTTGTACAGACTTAGCAGTCTATTAATAACTTGTGATTGTCTATGTACATGTACTTCTATTGTAATCTATTTTTCAAGCAAATATAACTTAACAGTATTAAACAGAAGGAGGTAAAGATGGCCATGTAGAAGTCTAATAATTCATGAGCAAAGTGCCTTTTGTGTTGAGAGTCCTAATTCTGCTGTCTGGTTTCAAGAGAGTTGTTTTCTGGCATTTATTGTCACTATGGAACACCAAGGTTGTGTTCTTGTATGTAGGGATCTGAGAAACTTTCTCATTTGAGTACGCCTTTGAATTTCAGTGAGTTGAGTTACAAGGGTTTTACTAGCATGGGTAGGGTCTGTAAGATCAAATACTTGATTAATTCTTTTTAAAGCTACAGTGTACTGTGTGATGATGGCATATGTGACAACTGAAGAAAATAGTGTTGAGTCCCTTGGGAAATTAACATGCTTAATTGAAGGAAGGACAAATTGACTTCATTTACATAACTGTGCTAGGACTCTAGTGTTAACATTTGGCTAACTATTTCGTCTTAAAAGTAATGGAAAGATACTGGGTTGATGTTATAGAAATTCTTGATAATCTTTTTGAGGGTGCGGGGGGATCTGGCTTGTATAGAGCATGCTAAAAACGTGGAGCATCTTCTTTAAAGGGCTGCTTGAGGCTCCACTATGACATCTCTTAAAGGTGGAATAAACTCATAGTCATTTCTTTGTCTATAAAAATAATAAATGTAAGTTTAGAACTCGTTATTTGAGTTTCAGTTGATTTTGGGTTTCTTGGTGCTCCTGAAATGCAGCAAAGAAATTCTCTAAGGTGATTGAATGCAGGAGCAAGGTCAGCTGTGCCGCTTGCTTCCAAACACCTTTCTCCCTAATTAGGCAGCTTCCCTTGCAACACCAAATTTTGATGACTCCTGCATATGAGTGAGAAAGGAAGGATTAATAGTTGCAGTGATTCTGCCTTTTCGTGAAGGCCTGCTTAAGAACAGCATGACGGATTTATCAGTTACAGGTATGCCCTCTGATTATTAAGTCCTGCTAGCAATAGCATGTAGCAAACCAGGGTATGGGCCAAAACGTCGCTCTGTTAAACTTGGGAATATGGATGATTTTACGTTAGCATTATGTATTAGAGAGTGAGTGATTTAACCATATTTTATGTTTATATGAGGTAACCACTTGAAGGATACTCTGGAGTGACAGCTGTGCTAGCAAACCTTACTGTGTAACTGGCATATAGCAACCACAAGTGTAGCATCTTAGTTGATTTCTGCATGAGACAGATGGTTTTCACTTTGTAATCAGTACTGCAGCAGCTTCCAACTTGAGATTTCTAGTTCTGAGGACGACATTTTACTTTTTCAAAATACACTTACATCCATCCGTATTCTTGGATTTTCTGAGCTCCTTGCCTAGGATGTGGAAGTAGACCCCACTTGGAGGTTGGGCCTTTACTGCAAGCAGCTATTGAGCCCTGAGAGTTGCTGGCTGGTAGAAGCTCTCCCAAGCTCCTTGACACTAAGCAGAGTAGTTCTGTGAAGCTGAGAAGTCTTGAGAGCTTCAAGTTACCCTGGCAGTCTTATGGCTTTTAAATTCTCTTCTGTGACTTTGAGAGCGGAGTTGCAGCTCAGGGCTTCGAGGTGCTATGCTCCTAGATCTTCGAGCAGAGCTCTAGGTAGCTTCACTGGGAAGCTTCCATCAGAAACAGATCTGTGATTTGGTGTCCTCTGATCAGAGGTGCTACCACATGACTCTTTTTATTCAATGAATGGTCATTCTCTGATAACTCATATGTTCAGTCGGAAGTTTCTACCAGCTGTAAGAAGGGTGGTACGGTGGTGTACAGTGGGAAAAGTTCCGGAGTATTTAGTTGTGTATTGATTTAGGTGTTAACATTGCCATTATCTAATGTAGTTTTGAAGAGAGTTGTGAAACTGTAGAGTATCAGCTGTTGATCTCCACAGTTTATTTTTCTTTGTCTTCTTTTTAAAAGAACACAGATGAGGTTCTCTGTTTTTCAAGGAAACTGTAAAGGTGTTAGGCTGACTTTGGAAAACTTTGATACATAGATGCATAAAGTAAGACTGCAGAGATCTGGGTGTAAATTTGCTACCTGTGTTATGTTCATGCTATGGATACTATTAGTGTTAATACTGTACTAAAGTTGGATTGAGATGGCTTATGTGTATTTACGTGGGTACAGATATGTAAGTATGTGCACATATGTATGTGTCTTAAAATAGTTGGTGCTCTGCTGGCTCATCTCCTGTTTTATCCTATAGTAACTTGTCTGTTTACAGAAATAAACATCAAATAAACTAATTCCTAAGGTCTAAAAATGCTGCCAGAAATGGGATGAACAACAAATCGTCTTTTTGGCAGAGCTGAGATGACGTATGTTTAGTGTATTTCTTATGTTAGAATCTGTGGCTTACTTTGTTTAATAAAATATTTAGTTACCTTTTTCCTTAGTCTCTCTGAATCCAAAGCATCTTCTCTTTTCATTACAGCAAATTTTGTTTTGTCCTATAAATCTCAAGCTACCTTAATAGTCCATCTGGTTTTCAGTTACTGACCTCGTCTCTCTGTTCCCCCCGCTTTTTGTCTTCCCAGTGTATTAATAGAAAATGTCACATGGGAAAGTTGCTTATGGAGCTTGTATCCCTTATTTTAGGAGAATTTACTTTCTTCCTTTCTAAAGATGGTAGTGTCAAACCCAGAGGAAACAAAAGTTTATGTAGGGATGTTATTGAATTGTGGGATGAGTAGAATAAGTAATTCATAGTCCCTTGAGACCTCATGAAATAAGTGGGATGAAGAAGAGTGTAGGAGATGGTGCTGTGTGTTTGCGTTTCTTTACTTAAGACATGAAATACAGGCAGCGACAGGAAAAAAAGGACAAAAGCTAAACTGTATGTGTTGAATATTGAGCTTGTATAACAGATAAGCTGAAATATTTGCCATAGATATTCATAATAGAATGAGGAAATCGGTGCATTCAGGCTTAATCACAGAGCACTTGTGTCTGCAATCTGGAATTTGGCTGTTTATAGAAGCTTTGATTGAATGCAAAAAATATACTCTGAGCAAGGGAAGTGTGCATTGCTATGTTTGCTAGTTTGGAAAGGAAGAACTGGGCTGGGGTCCTGGTCTGTCATCCACATCCACAGCAATGCTGCTCCTGAACCACCAAGCTGCCCTTGCCTCTGACCTTCACAGTGTTTCGAATAATTCTGAGGATGCTAGCTGGAGGAGTAAATAGATACAACAAGCGACCATTAGAAGGCAATCTATTTTAAATAATTTCTACTTGTATTTTCCTGGTTTTGTTCTACCTTTACATCTGTTCAATTCCCAGTTTGTTTTATGCTTAGGCATCTGTTCAATGCCTTTTTTCACTGTAGTTGCAGGAAGGTAAATGCTGTAGCTTCTGTTGATGTCTTTTAACTCTGAGTTGCATAAATAAAGTTAACTTCTAAAAATAATTCTTATTTTCTTTTTAAACAAAGAGGATTCAGATGCTGACAAAGCATGATAGCTGCTTTTCGTGCTTGAATTGCATTTCAACAGCATTGTGGGATTTTGATTTCAATCCTGACAGTTCTTTAGGTATAAGTAAAATGATAGTGGGTTTCAATTTTCTGTCTCAGCTAGGTGAATTCACATAATGTATCTCAGAGAATTTGACTGTTGGCCTTTTCTTCAGCACCTGCCTATATTCCAGGTCCGAACAGATGCATTAATGATGCTGCATAGTGTTCCAGGTATCTTACTCGCTCTCATGGGTATGAAAGGATTATGAATTTCTGTATTCCTATTATATGTTAGGTACCATTGTTCAAGTGGATTCAGCAATCCAAATTATTTTTACGGTTTTCTGTATGGATTTCTAAATTTTACTTCCTCTAAAACCAGCATTGTTCTGTAATGCAGAAGCAGTCAGTTAGACTTCTGCCATAGGATTTCACAAAAATAGAAACAGTAAGAACTATTTTTTTGCATCAAGATGAATCGGAATATACAAGAAGCAGATAGTTTAGAGAAAAAATAGTTAATTTTTATTGCTGATGACTTTCCAATATAATCATGATGTTATTCTCCTTTTTTCTGTAGCAAATGTGATTTGCATTTCCATAGTGAATGCTAGAGAACTAACTAGAGTGATCCAGTTAGTTTTCATTTACTCCTATTAGACAAATTATAGACTTTTAATAGGTAAAATATTATTGCTCAGCAGTAGTAATTACAGCAGTGACTTAACAGAAATATTTTCCAACTTTTCAGTTCTAAAGAATTTAGTAGAACTTGCTAAGCACTTTACAAATTTAGTAGATTTCCCTGCCTTTGACTAACTTCTTAACACTGTCCAATTTTAAGTAATGCTGTTATTTCAGAATGGATTTTAGATCTTTATCATTTTTACATCTTATTTCCACTTTGGCCAATAGCTAATGTAGAAGTTGCATACTTTTTTGGTAAGGTCATAGTGCAGAGTCATCTGCATCAGTTTGGAAGTGGGAGTGGATTGCATCTATTCTTATTCCAAATCAAATGAGATGATTTGTCTAGACAAGCAGTGGTTTCTCTAAAATTCCTTTCTGTGAAATATGCTGAGGTTCAGTCTTGATCGTTCTTCACTGCCAATAATTTTTCATTTTATCAATCAGATGTAGTTTCTGAGGGACTGAGACCTTTAAAGAGTCTTTTCAGATGTGGTTGCAGCTTGGTAATTGTTCTACTGTTTCTGTTTTCTGCTGGAAAACTATTTCTGGAGCAAGTAGATGGCACCTATCACCAAGTTAGCTGAGGAGGATGGCTCATACAGGAGAGTGGAAATTATACCTGCAAATCCTGTGAAGCACAGAGGCATCACTGTGAACAAATATGTTTTCAATATTTCACTGTCAAACTACAAGTGCTTTGTGGAATGGATGACAAAAGTACTGTGCATCTCTTACTAGTGTTGCAATTCAGCTTCTTGCTCTGTTTTAATTAACTAGACCACACAGCAACTTCCTTTGTTTTCTATACTTGAGATAACTCAATGCACCTTGGCAGTGTCAGTAAAACCTGATATTTAATATTTGTATGGTTTTTGGAATAGATTTTGAATAATCTGTTGTTGAAGTTGCGTAACAGTAACTTCTTCCCAGTAACATTTTAAAGAATTATCTACCATGATACCTTTGAGCTTAACAATTGTACTAGACTCGTATCATTAATGTGGATATATAAATACACTAAAAATGGTGAGCCAACTGTGGGTGTTTTTTTTGACAGTTGGTAGTGGTGCTACTGACATTCTTAAAGAAGCTGATTTCTCATTAGCAGTTGGTTATGCCCAGATTGTTCAGGTACTCTGAAATGACTTGATTTCAGTGGTGCGAGTTTAGAGGCCTTGCTCTGAAACCTTGAGTCATTTGCTGTGCTGTGCTGTGCTGTGCTGTGTAGATACGTGAAGTTTGTCCTAGCTACCCTTGTCTTTTATGCTTTCGCTGTGCATGGCTATCGGGTGAGTTCTATGTCTGATTCCATGTGAATATTGAGGATTTGATATGACTCGAGATGAATGAAAAAAGAAAGAAATAGGAGCCTGTTTTGCAGGCATATTTAAATTCATAACTAATGACTGTTTCCATTGCTTTCAGCTGATTGTGGATTGGATCAATAGTCTGCAATAGTGATCGATATCTGCAAGATCACATTATTGGTCAATTCACATAAAATACTTCTCTCTACAAATTATTAATAGCTGTAGGAAAAAAATCCTGCCCCCACCCTGCTTTTGCCTCCTGCCTGATCTGTTAACATTGTCTTTTTGGTCTAAAGGTTTGGAAACGTGATATTGCTTGGTTTATAATGTGCCTCTAGAATGTTTCTCAGTATTTTCTTCAACATCAGAAGTTTCTGTATCTCTATAATGCTGGAGAAAAAGCATGTTCACACTTCACTCTGTAAATTTCCTGATATTATGAGAAAAATGTAGATCTTCAGACCACAAAATGGGCTCTGTAATTTTCATTTCAAATATAGTACAAACTTTCTTCTACAGTCTAACAATATGGTGACCTTTTAGAGCTCATAGAAGTGCTCTTAAAAGCAGTAAATCACAGCTTTCATTATAGTCCATTTCAGATGTATTCTAGAAGTTTTTTAGTATATGATCTAGCAATGTAGTGGATTTTGGTCCTGTGTTTAGTTGTGGCAAGGTCTTAATTTGGTGTCCCTCCCCCTTTTTTTTACTTTTCCCCCTTTACCTTGTCACAAGATATTATTCTAGTGAATTGTTTAACTAGTTTGTCTTGATTTCTGTGGAGTGGCTCTGTGTCCCTGGAAATGTTCCCTTGTGTGGGCTATAAACTTCTGGAATGCTCAGTAATGGGTAAAACTCTTCTCATTATAATGAAACATTTTCCTTGTATAGTAACAAGCACACCAAGTGCCCATTTCATTTTTTGTTTTATTGCAGGTTTTTATTTGTGCACCCATGACAACGCAAAGGGTCTGCTTTCTTCTACAGATTAATTTGTTTAACCCCCTCCTTTACTTGTATGTGTTTTGAGGGGAGGTGTGTACAGGAGGGCTGAAACTGGAATGGGATGTCTTTGGACAATTCTTTTTCCTCCTAGTAGTCACTTCCCATTGCCTTTATTACTGGGGAAATAGCATAATCACAGAATCACAGAATAGTAGGGGTTGGAAGGGACCTCTGTGGGTCATCTAGTCCATAGAAGAAAACTCCGGGGTACTGGGGAGGATCATGTGGAGTCACCTATATTTGTCTATGTAGAGCTGAGCTTTATTTAGAATGGCTAATGCTGATCAGGAGCTAACGAAGCTCCTGACTCCCTGCCAGCTCCATGCACAATTACTCTGGTCCCTGGAGCGTGGTGCTGAGACAGTGCAGCTGACTAGTAATGCAGCATCATGCCGCAATTAACCCTGCTGAGCCAGCTCCAATGTTTTCCCCATCTGTAGTCTGCTTATTTTCCACCCTGAAAAATCTGCTAACAACTGAAAGTCGAATGTAGTCATCAAATTGTCCACATGAAATTCCTCTTATTTTGTGTGAATATGAACCAGTTCTAATTTTGTGTCCTAGGAGATTTCACAGAATGCTCTTTACTTATTAGAGTAACCTACAGATGCAGAAATCTTCTTCTGGTTGTTGTTGCCTGGCTGCCAGGTCAGCTCACTATAAAGTTTGATACACATCCAGCTTTATCACAGCTGATTGCCTACAAATCACAAAAGTCAATATTTGAATGTCAGCAAATCACTTTTTCTGGGCTTGGATGAAGTCAAGAAATTTTTTTTGGGAGTTGGGTTTTGCAAATAGTAAATGGAATTTTTGGATATAAGAATCCATATTTGTATCTGTTTCTCCTTGTGCCTCTGGATCCCATGCCATCATTGACTTCTGTAACTTGGTCTGCTAGGAGACCTGTAAGGAGAATCTCCTTACAGATCACGTGTGCACCATCTGAAGAGAGGTCAGTCTTTGTGTATGACTGCTCTGTTGGTAGATCAGAGACACCATGTTAATGGAAAAGGTAGATCTTGTTCATTCTCCATTCCTCTGCAATTCGATTGCAGGAATCTGGATTATTGACGTGTTTTGGAACAAGAATTTTGAATGAGCCGTGAAAGCTATCACGTAGATTCATGAAGTGCATCTTAGCATTTGTTTAATTAATTAACAGATCAGAAATGCCTCACAACTTTTAAACAAAACCTGCAAAATGTAGGGATCAGAATATGTATATGTAAGATGTAACTAAAAAGACAAAACTTTTTATAGGTATAATGGGTCTGCCTTGATAACAAAAGATTTTGAACTTGATGTAATAGCTGTAGTAATAACCATTAAGACTAATTTTTTTATCAATCACTGAATGCCATCTCTTCTTTATGAAAACATATTAAAACTAGAAGTTAAAAAATACAATTCAGCACATTTTTAAAATCGTGGTTTCATAATTGTAGAGTTTTGCAGTTGATGTCTTTTTTTTTTTATATATACCAGTCACTCTCATGGCAATGTGTCTTGGACTACTTTGACAGGACCTCCTACTTTACCTGCTATGTCAGTTCAGTCCTTTGTCCAACTGGTAAAACCAGTAAAAGACTCCATTGATATCAATTTTAAGGCTGGTGCCCTGACAGACTTTTAGGTGTCTGTCTGACAAAATTACCCTCACATTTCAATAAATTTAAGTGTCTATGAGATTGTGCTAAAGTGTGTCCTACTCATTAAAGGTCTTTGTCTCCTTAAAATTCAGGATTCATTCTGAGTATGGGTAGCTAATTATTTACAAGTACTTCTGTTTATCTGTCTTCTAAAATTTAAATGATAGTATTAAATAAAAATGTTTTTGCATTACAGTGGAAAGCACTGAAAGAACAGCATTGTTCAGTTTATCTTGAAGCATAAATAAACTCTGTTTCTTAGAAATTCAGAATCATTTTATTCCTGTAATAAACATAGTATTTTATCAATTTTTCCATTTTGTGCGTATATGTAATTCTGAAAATCGAAGTGTTTCTTTTATTGTTGGAAATTGGTCCATAAGGTGATAAAAAGTGACAAAACCAACTGGATTTCTTTGAAGAAATCCTTCTGCACTGGACAAGTAAATAATGGACACTGTATATTCTTGTCTTACACCAATTTTCTTTGGGGAAATTATTGGTGCTCTCTCAGCTGAATGGTTGAATGCTTAGCTGGTTTCTTAGGAATGAAATAAACTTTATCAGTTGTAATTTATCATTTGGGAGAATTGCTAATAAACACTTTTGTTATATAGCTGTACATAAAGTAACTGTTCTTGCAGTCTTAAAATCTGCTTTAAAAAGCATTAATTTGATATTGATATTCCAAAAATATAAATCCGATGCCTTATTTTAAGGTGTATTTGAAACCCTCTGATCAAAGGAATGTTGAAAAGTTAGCTTTATGTATGTTCTTTATTTCAGAAGTCAGACTGCATGATTTCAAACTGCAGGAGTCCAGTTGACAATCATTGCTTTACTTCCTGGATTCTGAAAGAATGGAAACTGATCAGCACCTCTGGGTCTAAATTGTTTGATTCATCCATGCATTAACCAATGCACGTGCAAAGCAATTAAATGCTATCATTGCTAAGCCTGTTTATACAGCTTTGTTGTAAGATCCGGAGAAGAACCTAAAATAGTAAAGTCTAATAATAGCGAACCTGTAATAGAAAGACTTAATGATGTGGAACAATTCTTTACAAAGAGGGATGCCCAAAGTGCACAGAGAGCTTTTGATATTGCGTAGAGTAACTGCTGAATACGGATACTAAACAGACTCCCATCACTTCTTTTAGACTCACCTTTATTTAGAATTTAGTTAGGCTGTGGGTCGCGATGCTCCTCTGGTATGGCAGGAGCACCAGTCCTGCCGAAACTCGCTGAAGTAAAACTGTTACCAGCCTGGTTAGCAGCGGACCTTTAGTTGATTCAACTGCAAATTAATTTCCGTGGTTGCATCTGTCACCTATCAGCAAAGAGGATCCATGACAAAAATCCCACCGATAGTGGTTGGAAAATGAACTCTTCCCATCCTCAGGAGAGAATTGCGGCATTGAGAGCACCATCAGTTCCGCACCTACGGTGGGTGCGAGCTGCCCTGTCCTCTTCCCTTTGTCCTCCAGCCTAGGCAAGGCTGCTCGTTGCTAAGCGACTGTGGGTGAAGTCCTCTAACCTTGGCCTGCTGCTGCTGCACAGCGACTGTCCCGGGGGAGCTGGAGCACCGGCGGCGATAAAAATACCTCCCTGATTGTAATAATTCAATGCTTATCAAAAAGTCTCTGTCTAGGAAATATTTTCATCATCAGAGCAGAGACAAATTCTCATCATATTGATTGAATGCCATCTGCACACTTTCTTTCCCGTCTCCTGAAATATCCTTGCATTATTTGCTTTTCACAGCTGTTTGAGATGTGTGCAATTAGTAAAGCAAATTCAATGTGACCTCTTATGTTAAAATAAAATGGAAAAAGTTTTATAAAATTGGGAAATTTGGAGTTAGACGTGAAGGTTTGCTAATTTGTCTATGAGTAGGAGGAAACAAGGGTTTCTTTTGCCAAGTTTCTTTAACTATAGGTCATTCTGATTTTGCCGCAAGCAGGGAAAGAACAACAAAATATTTTCTTTTTACAAATGGGTGAATCATTGAAATTTCAAATGTTTACCCATTTAATCTTCAGTCTACTGACTTCAGCAATGACAGAAGTTTTTGGCTTATGCTTCATTCTGCACAGAGATAGCTCGTTTCAATCTTCCATTCATCTGATGATCTCTTGCAGCAAAGAAAGGAAGGTGGAATGAAAAAAGGAGAGAGAGAGGAAAGTTCACTTACATAAAGGGCTTACTTTACTTGCTGTGGTATTACTGCAGTGGATGACAGCAGTGAAGGATGACAAGGAAGGAATGTTAGTTTGAGAAGTTATATTGACAGCTAAAACTCATTCCATCGATGAGTTTCTGCAACAGTGGCTTGTATGTGTCTCTGCATCTGTGTTCAGAGGGTAAAAACGGTTTATGACTTGATATTCAGACTTACCTTTAGGAAATAAAATAAACGATTTTGGCAGAAGGACACTAGCATCTGCTGTGGGCTGGAACACCAGGTTAGCCGTCCAGCTACATTGTCACATGATCGGAATTCTGTGCTGCTGCCAGGTGTGAGATATTTTGCTGGGTAGCACAACTGCAGGTACTGCTGGTAGTTTCTGTTGCAAACCGTCAGCCGTGCCAGATTATAGTGTCCATTATCAGGAAAACACGTTTTCTAGCTTGTACTTCTCTCATGAATGCTGAGTCTTGCCCAGATGCAGGTATGTCAGTGAACTGGTTCATTGATGTAATAAGCAAAGCATGGTTTCCCAGATGCTTTTAAAAATATGAAATCTTTGAAGTTTTATGAAGGTTGTAAGTAAAAATTCAGGGTTGCTTTTGGCCTGAAAGCTGCAGTGCTTAATGACTTGTGTGCTTGAAATTATGTAAAGTTTTCTATGGTAAAAAAAGAACAAATGAAGTATCTGCGGCATTCACAGTGACACAATTTCTGTTCCATAGCATGTCATGTGAGACATTTAAGGAACGAAATCTAAAGGGTTTACATCTATTAGGAACAGGAGTATGTTTTTAAAAGCAAACAGGCTTTTTTTTCCTCAATTACAGGAAAGCTGTTCTTTCTGATTTTTGAAACCTAGTGTTAAGTTTTTTTCTAGTTTTGAAATGTGCTCTTCAATCTTGATGTCTAATTAAGGATTTCAGCCTTTGCTTAGTTGGCAAATTATAGCTTACTTTTTAACTGCTGCCAGAAGTGTATGTACTACTGCACTCTCTCTTTCTTAAATTGAAAAGATTTATGTCTTGCATCTCTTACAGCATTGGTTCTGTGGCCTGTTCTTGTTTGCCCATCTGACAGGTCTGCCCTTGTTGGTCTCCCTACCTTGTGACTGGAGGGCTGAGCTGTAATTTTTTTGAACTCTGCTCATTGAACATGGGTAAGGCATTCTAAAGTGTTATGACACAAAGTTCAGATGAGGAAGTTATTCTTAATAATAAAGAACATTACCAGTTAAGAAATAATATAAACATAGGAAGCTGGGGGGGAGGAGGGAAGAGTTGCGTTAACTTTTACTTATAGTTTCAAGATGTTGTAGTCAAAGTGTATTAGGACTGTCTCTCTTCTGTTGCGCCGGTGTGGTTGGACAGTATAGTGTCACGCCTGGTATCTCCTACCTTGAATGATTTTTGAGATTTCATTTGTTCCATATCTAAGATGATGTTTGGTGGTATTCCTCATTAGTCTCAGTTTATTTCTGGATTTGCTTATCCACTTCAGTAATACTTCTCAGTCTTGCTTTATGTTATATAGCAAACAAAAAATGCTAAGAAACATTCCTTGCTTAGTATTATAGTAATGATAATACTTCTAATATTTCTAGAAGTATATTATTTTACTCATCTCTTTCTGCCCCCAGAAGTGTTTGACTCTCCTTTTTGTAATACATGCCTCAATGTTATTGAGTCGTAAAATTAGCTTCCCCTCCCCCCAGTTCTGGATAACATCACTATCTTGATTGCTTCAGGCTTTTAGTAATGATATGGTGTTCTTCCATTTCTCTTTTTGCTTTCTGCTTTTTAATAGGTAAGCAAAGGATTAAGTTCTTTAATAGACAAGTTTGACAAGCATGGAAGTTAATGAGATAGTAACAAATGTTTTTAATAACTGTTTAACAAGGTATTTACATGTGATTTGAGATCTTGCCAGTTACATTAGACCTGATTTTAATATCATATTTGTAATTAAAAATGGAAGTTTAATGAAGGTATGTTTGTAAGCTAGGGAACATTTTCTTGCTGTGGTGTATGGTCCTACACATAAGACTCAATAGATAATGAATTCTCAATTATGGATTGTAATATGAATAGAAATGGGGAAGTCTGGCATTATGCGTTATGGACGAATAGAATCCAAATGTGTGTCAGTCATGGCTAGCCTGTGCTCTGATACCCTTAATTATTTGTAGTTAAAGAAAAAAAAGCAAAACCCGAACTCCCTTCTTACTTTTTCATGCCAATCTGCTTGACAGCTTGTTATTGGAAAGAAACTTTGTGCTGATCAAACTACTGCCTTTTAGATGTTGTTTGTGTCTTACATCATATTTTAGTACCAGTGAGCATTGCTTCACACTGAAATCTGGATAATTTCGATGGCAGACCTTTTTTTTCATACTCTTAAAAAACAATGAACGTTTACTTTACATAAAATAACAGCAGCTGCATAGACAAACTTGTATGCTATAGTGGAAAGAGAAAGAATGTTCTTGTCAGGATGCAAATGAGAAAATTCAGATTCATTTTTTGTTCCTTCATTTGACCATCATCATATGGATGACTTATGGGTTTATGTTTATGGGACAATTTGAGTTCAAGTCTATTGGAGAATTCACAGTAAATGATGTATAACATAATTTTTATCATCCTTTTGAATTTTTGTGTTGGGCCTTTTTATTTCTAGAAGAAACTGATGGGATACTAGTTTTAATACAGGATTTAAAAAGGCAGCCTTCGAAGTTGTTATACTTACTGCAAGATCTGTGATTCACAGAGGGTGAAAACAAGTACATCTAGAAATATATTTCTCAAACATTTTTATTCTGGAAGTTGTATTCTCCCAACAAGAAACTAAACCCGCTTTCACTCAGTGATTTTTATCTTGCTGTTACTGCTTTTTGCATATAGTTCCACAACCACTAAAGTCAAGCAGTTTTGTTATTGTCCTTTTATGCAACTTTTTTTGGGCAGGAATATTAAATAATGTCCTGATCCCAACTCAAACAAGTGGCACTGAAAAAATGTCTTGGATTTAATGGGTAAACCCTATAAAACATCAAACAGCTTACAAATAATTCATTGCTTACAAATAATTCGTTAATAATTCCTGCACATGAGTCAGGGTAATCCCAAACACAAGTACAGGCTGGGCAGAGAGTGGCTTGAGAGCAGCCCTGAGGAGAAGGACTTGGGGGTACTGGTGGATGAGAAGCTCAACATGAGCCAACAATGTGTGCTTGCAGCCCAGAAAGCCAACCGTATTCTGGGCTGCATCGAGAGAAGCGTGGCCAGCAGGTCGAGGGAGGGGATTCTGCCCCTTTACTCCACTCTCGTGAGACCCCATCTGGAGTCCTGTGTTCAGCTCTGGAGCCCCCAACATAAGAAGGACATGGATGTGTTGGAGTGGGTCCAGAGGAGGGCCATCAAGATGATCAGTGGGCTGGAATACCTCTCCTATGAGGACGGGCTGAGGGAGTTGGGACTATTCAGCCTGGAGAAGAGAAGGCTCCGGGGTGACCTTAGAGCAGCCTTCCAGTACCTGAAGGGGCCTACAGGAAGGATGGAGAGGGGCTTTTCACAAGGGTGTGTAGCGATAGGGCAAGGGGGGATGGCTGTAAACTAAAAGAGGGCAGCTTTAGATTAGGTATTAGGAAGAAATTGTTCACCATGAGGGTGGTGAAACACTGGCACAGGTTGCCCAGAGAAGCTGTGGCTGCCCCCTCCCTGGCAGGGTTCAAGGCCAGGTTGGATGGAGCTCTGAGCAACCTGGT
>Ga0065711_1034600_pt1 | contig 23516 bp, 8 predicted proteins | sample Hoacrofraction12_FD_59098 | JGI IMG/M metagenome (GOLD analysis project Ga0065711, IMG submission 59098) | Hoatzin crop microbial communities from Cojedes, Venezuela - Epithelial fraction 12 v2 (version 2) | ecosystem: Host-associated > Birds > Digestive system > Esophagus > Crop | place...
ATTTGGCCTTGTTGAAACTCATACAGTTGGCCTCAGCCCATCGATCCAGTCTGTCCAGATCCCTCTGCAGAGCCTTCCTATCTTGAAGTAGATCAACACTCTCACTCAACTTGGTGTCATCTGCAGACTTACTGAGGGAGCACTCAATCCCATCATCCAGATCATTGATGAAGATGTTAAACAAAACTGGACCCAAAACTGAGCCCTGGGGAACACCACTTGTGACCGGCCACCAACTAGATTTAACTCCATTCACCACCAGTCTCTGCGCTTGGCCATTCATCCAGTTCTTTATCCAGCGAAGAGCACACCCATCCAAACCATGAGCAGCTAGTTTCTCCAGGAGGATATTGTGGGGAACAGTGTCAAAGGCCATACTAAAGTCCAGGTAGATAACATCCACAGCCTTTCCCTCATCCACTAGGTGGGTCACCTGGCCATAGAAGGAAATCAAGCTGGTCAAGCAGGACCTGTGTTTCATGAACCCATGCTGGCTGGGCCTGATCCCCTGGTTGTCTTTCACATGCCCGGTGAGCGTACTTAGGATGAATCGCTCCACAATCTTCCCCGGCACAGAGGTCAGGCTGACAGGCCTGTAGTTCCTGGGATCCTCCTTCCGGCCCTTCTTGTAGATGGGCATCACATTGGCAAGCCTCCAGTCATCTGGGACCTCCCCTGTTACCCAGGACTGCTGACAGATGATGGAGAGTGGCTTGGCCAGCTCCTTTGCCAGCTCCCTCAGCACTCTTGGGTGGATCCCATCCAGCCCTATAGACTTGTAAGTGTTGTCCAGGTGGTATAGCAGGTTGTTAACTGCTTCCTCCTGGATTATGGAAAGTTTATTCTGCTCTCCATCCCTACTTTCCAGCACTGGGGGCTGAGTACCCTAAGTATAGTGGCTTATGGTTGGGCCTGTGCTCCCAGCAAATACAGAGGCTTTCTGCAGTTTGTGGGATTATGTTATTTCTTGTGACCAGCACAGAGCAGCCAGATACAACTTCTGAATAACACCTGCTAGTTCTCAGTGTTCATACCAAATGAGCTGTCTCCATTCATTACTAGAGCAAGGCTCCAGTAATGACCATGTGAGCAATCATTTGATCTTATTTTTTTCTTCTTGTGACAGATACAGGTCAATTTAGGCCTGTGCCTTAATCAGCCTTTAGTAAAGCCGATGTCCTTATGTATATACAGAAGAGAAGGCTGAGGGGTGACCTCATCGCAGTTTACAACTTCCTCAAGGGGGAGGTGCTGATCTCCTCTCTCTGGTGACCAGTGGTAGGACATGAGGAAATGGAACGAAGCTGTATCAGGGGACATTCAGATTGGACATTAGAAAAAGGTTCTTAACTGACAGGGAGGTGGATCACTGGAACAGGGCCCCCAGGGAAGTCTTCACAGTACCATCCCTGTCAGAGTTCATGGAGCATCTGGACGATTCTTTTGGTTTTGGGTAGTCATGTGAGGAGCAGGGAGTTGGACTCAATGATCCTTATGGGTATCTTCCGATTTGAGATATTCTATGATTCTATGGTATAAGATCTGGGTCTTTCTTTCAATCCACTGGAGTCTTTATCTCAGTTTGTTCTCTTGTTTTCTCTCATTACCTCTGGGGGAAGGCAGAGGTGCCAGGGATAGTTACTCAATATAGGGTGGCTCGACAAGATGCCAGAGGTTCAGATATGCTTGTCTAATCCTGCATCTTTGGCATCAAGAAAATTTGATTGATTCTTGCAGAGAATGAGCACATGGAAAGAGCAACTGGACTACCTCCTAAGCTATCCTCCACCTAGGAAAAGGTCTGATGTTGTATCATTATATAATTTGAACTAAACAGCTTTCTGCATCTTTTGGAGAGTGAGTGGGTAGACAGTGACAAGCCTAACCAGAGACAGGCAGGAACCAAACGAATTCCGCAAGAGAGATAAAGGTGCCTTGGTGTAACTCAAAGCAGGATTGCAGCACATTTTTCAGCCCTAAATCTTGTTGCGTTGAACTCTGAAACATGACGCCCTGGAGTTGATCCTTTGCTGATAAAACTGGGAAAGGCACTCTGGGCTTTTGTAATGTAAGTATACCTTAAATTAGCCTAAGATCTTCATGTACAAATCATAGACCATTGGCACCATGTGAATCTGTGACTTGACCCAACCCATTCTGCAAAGAGCAATGCTAATGGTGTAACATCTTGCACCTGAGGCAATGTTTCTGTCCATCTCCCATGCTAATGACAACAGCAAAGGACTGTCTTCAGATTTGGGAAAGGCCTCCTTTGAAACTCAGTAAGCAAAGCTGTGCAGCCCAGCAGGTTTCTGCCTCTTCAAAGCAGTTGTTAGAATGTCTAGCAGAGAGTACCAAGGGCACCAATCTACAGCTTCAGCTGTGAAATCTGGAATTAAAAGGCAGACAGAAACCTTGCAGTCAAAACTCTGTTAAGAAGGAAGAATTCCATTTAATTTCAAGCTCAGATCCTGATATCCAGGTAAAGAAACAGGCAATGGTTATAGTGTTGTTTTTGTAATAACATGTTCTGAGAAAATGTATTTTCTCCCATTGCAAGAGCGGTGCAAACCTAGTCTGGGAATACTGTCTTTGGTTACCAGCCATGGGCAAGAACTGAAGCCTGGACTTTTTCTCAGATCTACCTTTTGCTACTTCAGGGGTGGCATTGGACATGTCTGAGTCACTTTGAGTGGATCACATTCTCAAGCGCTATATGACATAGACCTACAACCAGACACAGACGTGTTGCAGTGCAGTGTTTAGGGGACAGGCTGCGTACCATATTTATGATCTGCTTGAGGTACCTGGCTTCACTCAACCAGTCATGGGGAGAGCCCTATGGAGGTCACTATAATAAGAAGTTCAGTCTTCTACTGTACTCTTCAAAGCCTGATTATCTACACCATGCCCATTTTCAGGAGCATCTACCAGCTGTCTCATTCTGTTCTACCACCCAATTTTATAATCTGGCTTCTTCATTTCATGCCAGATTTTAGATCCTTGAAGTGGTGGCTAAGATGTGGGTGGCAATAGTTAATTCTGAATGCTGAAATGACAAAAAAATAGCCAGCAGCTTTTTATTCAAGAAAATACATTAGTCTGTAGACTGGCTGGGGTAAAAAGAATATTTCAGCCTTTGCTCTTTGTTTGTAATCTACCTATGACTGCAGTGATCTGAATCAGTGATACACACGTCTCCCTCTCTGACACTCCACAGCAGTTATTAATTAAGAAAAGCAGGGGGCTTCAGTCTTGGAAGTGGAAATAGGTTTTGAGATTCTCAGTGGAACAACACAACAAAGTTTTCTCTTCAACTCAAGGGAGAAGTGTGGGAAAGAAATTCCAAGCCACAGTCACCATCTTGATTTAAAACACACCTGTAAGGACCTACAGAGCCGAACTATCACGTTAAAGTACCAGAAGTCAAGGCAATACCTGCCTCATTGGCAGCTGAGCAAAAGCTGGATGAACCCCTAATGTTTGTGAAAAGAAAGTTCGTGGAGTTAGGGAAAAGCAAAGAGCAACATGTTGGTATTGCTAATAGGCTAATCGATTCCTCTTTCTCAAAGCAAACTTTTTCAGGCTACTTTTGGTGCTAACTGCATCAGACGGTACAGCCCAGCACACAGTTTTCCTGGTGTAATTTGTTTTCCTTCCTGTAGGAGTATTGTGAATGAAAAATTTGCAAGCTACAATGTAATGCAGAAAAGGTATAGTCATTTGTGACTCCTGTTTAGGAAGTAGCTATTCATAGGCTATTGATTTTAGTTCTAAAAAGAGTTTGACTGGATGCTTCATCCATTTGTCACCCTTGGATATCACTAGATATTGAAAACGTAGGCTAGTCCAGCTATTTAGATGCATAAGACTATTTAAGGAGCACAGATGTGGCCTCTACTAAAGAATTCCTAAGCGTTGCTAATGCTTTATGTTCCCACTGTGAAGAACCGTGATTTTTTTCTACTTTACAAGACAACATCCTTTGTCAATTAAAGCATCATCAATTCTCTCTTTCAAATACTGTCTTGTCTACTTGGTATCAGAACTTTGTTATAATTATGAGCCACAGGAAATAAAACTACCACACAATCACTAAGTGAACGAAAAACCTGCTATGATAAATAAAGACCATGGCATTCAGCATAAGTGCTGACTGGTACTCTGATTTTCATTTGACTCTTCCTGCTGAAATTATCATTTCACATCAGCTTTCACTTCTTCATTCTCACTGGATACAATGAAAGAGAGTCATGTAAAAAACAGCAACCAGCAATCTTTCCTTTCTTGTTAGGACATTTCAAAGACTGAAGTAGATGAGTTGTACCTAGTGGGAATATTGTAACAAACCACAAGCACAAACATTGCACTTGAGTACCAGGTAGATACTTTCCTGATTTACAGTTCTGCTTCCCTTCTTAGTCACACATTATTAATCATGAAGAAGGTATAATAAAATTGGTTTGATTGTTGTCAGACTAATTAATGCGCATCCTTCAGTAAACATTTTGATAATCTGCATGTCAGAGTGAGTGTCCTGGTTTTGGTTAAAACAAAACCGATTCTCTTGTAGTGAATCTTCCTTAAAGCTAAGTTCTTCTAAATAACTGCATTTTTCTGAAGCTGGCTGCGTATTTTACAGCCACTGTCCGCTCCAAAGCTGATAACACCTGATGTTTATGGTTACACTGAGCTAATGGTAGGAAAAGAATGCAGGAAAAGGCCGCTGTTTATAATTAGCACTGTAGCAGCCAAGGTCACCAACGGACCTCTTAGGTCCCACAAGTGAGGAGGCGGAAGGGGTCACACTTGCAGGGAGGGGTGGACAGGAAGGGTGACCCGATATGGACTAACGCGGTATTCCATGCCATGCACATCATACTCAGTTCAAAGCTGGGGGATCACGAGGGTCTCACTCTCTTCATCCATGGACAGCTGCTCAAGAGGACCCTGCTCGTTGTTCTGCCCACAATCATGATCCAGATTCTGATCCGTGCATTCCTGAGTCCGGTTCCTGTCTGTTGCTGAGGCCACTCTGGGGCTTCCTGGTGCTGCCCGGTAGCCGCTGGTGGGATGCAACTCCAGGAAACTCAGTGTCGGTTTTGTACGTTTTGGTTTATTTCTCATATTATTAATATTACTATTACGAGTGTTATTACTAAAGCTGTTTCAATATTCAATTTGTAAATCTCTCTCCCTTTTCCTTCTTTTCCCTTCCTGTGGTGGGAGGGCCGGGGTTAACAGAGAGCATCTGCCACTCTGCTTGTTGCCGCCCTGCTCTAAACGGTGACAGTGAGGGAGAGTACTTTTGCTAATATTCGCTGGACCATGCCTGCTATCCTGCAGAGAACAGTAAGATCTTGAGGTCTTATGAAAATTATGACTGGATCGGCTATTGGGTGGGTGGGTTCTTATCTAACAGATTACAACAGCACTGCTCTGTTTGAAAGGACATCTAGAATTTTTTTTCTCTTTTCTTTTCTTTCTTTTTCTTCCCCCAAGCAGTCCAATTTTCAGCATATCCCATTTGTCTAATTACCTTAATAGAACAAATCAAAGGACAGAACCAGCAGGTCAGAATGTCTCTTGAACCTTTGCTCTCCTTTGTTTAACCCACTTCTATTGCTGTTTCAGACACTACTTTCCTGCAGCTTCCAAAAGTACAAAAAAAGCTTAAGCAGGACAGAACATAGGACAAGACTGTTCCTCAGCCCTCATGGGGTTTCCTCCACTTCTCTTTAACTCTCAGTTGCTTTGTTCTGTTATTTCTGATGCGGGTAACAGAAATTGGAGCCTTAATATGAAAGCAAAAGTCAAGGAGTTTTGTGTCAAAGCACAAGCTGCAAAGCAGAGCTATAGGCAAAGCAAAGAAGCAGGTTGACCTTCTGTAAATTACCTGCAGTGTGCTGTGTTTTATTCAGTTCTGCTCATCTTTATGTCTAGCTTTGAAACAGTGGTAGAAAGTCACAGTGTTGTTGACAATAGGACACCATGTTCCACTTCACACACATATCTATTTTACAGAAGGAGGAGGTATTTTCAGCCCCATCGATGAAGACACGTTACTGTGTTAGGATCTCCTGTGAAATGTGTAGTAACATTGTAAAAAAAATGGCAGCTGATTTCTTTTCAGTGTTTGAACTTTTTGACACGTTCCCCGACCCAGGCTACAGTCCCTTGGTTTTTTTCTTTCCAAGTAAAGGTAACATTTTTCCATTTATCTTCCACGTTCAACCAGAACTGCTTCACCATTTATGAGTTATATGTGAGGATATTTGCACTTTAAAAAAATCAGCACACCCCTCCCCACATACACATTACAGGTTTCCAAGATAGCTTTGTTGACATTTACCATTTGGTCTGTTCATTGACCTTAGCAGCAAGCCTAGTTTGTTTGTTTGTTTGTTTGTTTTAACAAAACATGCCTGTATAAGTACAAAAGTAGTGCACGTCTGAAAACACATCCCAAATCAGATCAACACAAAGTAGTGTTACTCATCCCTCTATACCTTAGTTAAGGTGTCCCACCTTGGATTTGTTTCATTTTTCAAAAGCCTGTCTCTAACAGGATTGGAAGTGCCTTTAAAATCCTAGAATCTGATGTTAATGGTGTAATTTTGTCTGTATCCAGGGGCCAGTCCAAGATGCTGATGCTATCCAAAACAAGCAATCTGTCCCAGATTACTGGCACAGCGCTTCCAAAACAAGGAGGCAAAGCCTAGGAGCATGTAAGTAGCTGTATGTGCCAGGGTGATGACTTCCATCGACTTCAGCCCTCTCTTTTGAAAGAAGGACTTCTCATTGAAACTCTACGCAGGAATCAGGTATCTAAAAACAGCCAGTAGATAATTTAAGGGTTTTAACTGGAAAAGAAAAAAATAGTTTTAAAAGCCTCATGAATTATTTCTTTTTCTCATTATTACCAGAAAAAGTTGTCTTCTTCTCAGTGTTTGTGTGAGTCAAAGAGGTGTATCTCAGGTGAATGCAGCTCCACCAAAGGACATGATATCCAGGCTGTATTTATTTGCGATACACTCTCTTCCTGTGGGTGCAGCTCTGCCAAAACTACAGAAATTTGAGGATGCTCTTTTCTGGGGCAGAAGAGTTTAAAGTTTCACCCTGTCCATCAGATTGTTCCAGGACTAACTTTGTAAGTGTGCCTGAGTTCTGAGGCATTGTATTGCCATGAAAGTCAGTCTCTGTGAGTGGCTCTGGCAGTTTATTTGTAGTCTGGAAGGTCAAACTGTTTCATTTACTTGGAAAACACTGCTCATCAGACTCTGGGCATATTGATGTACTGTACATTTGATGGGATTAGTTACTTGTGCGAGTTTCTATATATGACCTTTGTTAATAAGGTACATTCTCCATAATGGGCTGCTTGCAGTTTCCAGGAGTCATTTACATGATATGTTCGATAACTAGTTAGACATTGCTAAGTTGGTACTGAAAGAAGCAGCTGTCTGAATGGTGTTGGAGTGACAGGTGGAAAGCTGTGGCCTTCCAACTGTTTTGGGATGGGAAGCACTAAGTCTTAATTGTGTGATATGTGACCATTCAGCAAAGACATTTCTTCAAGTGTCTCTTGATTTTGTGCCAGAAAAGTTGTGGAGGCACAGGGTCAACACGCAAAACTTCTTCACATCAAGGATTTGATGGGCTTGGCTTTGGTAGTTGAAATAAGGTGTTAGGTCAAGATGCTCCCAGAATGTCTCAATTAAAGCATATAATAGTGAACACTGTGATTTGAGGCCAAAGATTTCTGATCTGTGTGGTTGCAGCTTAATTTGCTCATGCAGTTTTGCACTGGGAAAGAGGCTTTGCTTTCCCAACACATCCAGGTGGGATTTTGTTGGAGCAATGGAAAGAGGTTGTTCCACCGCATACAGCTGGACTCTCTGTACCTGACCCCAGTGCCAGAATACAGTCTAGCTCTTCACTTCTATAAGTTGAATTCCATCATTCACCTGCACGTGCTTGTCTAGGGACAAGCAGGCAGAGCACTCCTGACATAATACTAAAGCAGCCAATACATATCCCTTCCTCTGCATGATTTCTCTCCTCCCAGCACTGCCCATGTAGATAGCTCTGTGCCAGCTAAGGGCAGACTGGCTTCCATCTGCATGTCTCATATATCTCCTCTTCATAGACAGCTTTCCTCTGTAGCAGGGTCATGTCCTGGTCCTGATGAAGGGTTGCCAGATTCTGCCCTTGACTCAGGCACAGTACCAAGGTTTTGCCATAGGTGCCTTGAACATCTGTTTGGCATCGCAGATGGAGAAATGGGCCCATACTTCTGTGGCAGTGGCACGGGGCTGTTGCCACCCCTCCTGCTCATTCAACAGGGAAGTCAGCCAAAAGGAAGAGGTGGACTGCTAATGCAAGTGCATTTATCTTAATGTACATATCCCTCTTATAAACAGCTAAGAAAAAACAGACTCTTCTCAAAGCAAAGGGAAGTATTTTAAAAAGCCTAAAAAGTCCTCTTGGTTGTACCTGTCCTGCTCCCACACTCTCCCTTTCCTACAGATGTTGCTGGAGAATTTCACATGCAGTGTGGCCCAGTTCAGACACATGATTCTAACCTCGTTGTTCCCATTTTTCCTGCCTATAAATGTCTCTGGGTTTTATTTACTTCCCAGCAAACTTTCTTACATTATCGCTAAAGCAAAGCTATGTTATTTATGTAGAGACTGCCTTTGGATTTTTCCTGGAGTTAGTCCAAATTATAACAAAAAATATTGACAGACCAGAAAATACAAATCCTAAATTGTATTTTTATCACTTATTAAATATATTAAATAAACAGTGTTTTTAACTGAATTACTTTCTCAGAAATATAGAAATGTAATCATTATTAACCATAATATATTGGGACTATATTTGCAAGCATGTAATGGTAAACAATGGCATATCTTAAAGCACATACAGCATCTGCAAAGCAATTTCATCTTTTAAGATGTTGGTGCACTTTACCAGACTTTTATACAAAGAAAAAATAATGAAACTATCTGGCCAATCCTTTTTTTCGTAAAACACACAGATTTTCCTGGAGTGCTGAGAAAATGGTATGTTTGGGCTGAGAAAAAGGGTATGTATGGAAGCTGGCAAGATCTTAATTTTATCAGGATCAAAAGCTAAGCAGAACTCACAGCCCTCTGCACAGATTCATTACCAAGTGTCCTCTGCCACTGCAAAACACTGCAAGTTTATCACTGTTCTTATTGACACTTTGTCCATGCTTAGAATAAACAAAGGTCAAATGTAAAAAGTATTCTTTTGGGACTAATTGTCCTTGAGACTTGAAAAAAACCCCACTTTCAAATTACTTTCACACTAATAAAAGGGAAGTTCAGGATGTCAGACAGACAGGAAGGACTAGCAGAAATGTATGTTGATTAGAAAATACTTCAGTCTCTCAGTCACATCCAGCTGAAACTGAACCCAGTTCAGTTCCTGAACAGTTGCACCTTTTTTGGTCATCGATCCCCACTGGTGGTCTGCAGGAAAAAACTTGAGGATTACCTTGTAAGATTTTACCTTAGCAAAATATATGAGCAAAAAAAGAGAACTGGAGATTATTTATGACCTGTCCTATTATGGCTAAGAAAGTTAAACTTCTCTTGGATTTGGGAGGATCAGTTATTTTCAGTTCTCTTTGCAGAGTTGAAATTTATGAATTGTTGCTTCTTCTTCACTTTCTTCGAGCAGCTACTTCAGATCTGTAATGCTAACATTTATTTGTTTCCTAGTCATACCCAAAAAGCTGCTTTTACCTGGCGGGCTTCTGAGTGATAGGTTTGTCTCATGACCAAAGCTGAAAAGCTAATTCTGAACTGAAAATGACATTGTTCTTCTAGATAAACTGCAGTAAATATGAAACAGGGACACCCCAGTTATCATTTCATACATGCGTGCAGGCATGCAGGCAGTAAGTGAATTCAGCTGAGATGAATTCTTTTAAGGAGCCTCAGTTAAATTGCTTCACTGTCAGTGTCTGATCCATTCAAAGTGCTCCTGTCTGCTCCAGGAGTCTCCATATACCTCAACCACCACCCCAGTGCATATGAGTCTATGTCATATCAGCCAGCCATGTGTGGCAGATTCAGATTCCTGAAGACATCTCGAATGACACTAAATGCCTGTGTCTAAGCAGCTGATTTGAGCCCACTAGATCCCTTACTGTAAATGTGGCCATACTAGTCAGAAAGAGTGGCTTCTGGTTTCAGAGCCCTTCTCATCTCCCTGTTAGTTAGGTTCCTCATTTGCAACTCAGCTGGACTGAGAAGATCTGACTGTAAAGCCACTGCTGAGACTGCGAAGATTTGATTTTAGTCTAAGTCAAATAGCCTTTCCTTTTTTTTTCCCTCTGGTGAAGTTCCAGTACTTTGGCATTCATTTTCTCACCGTGAATTGTGGCCAGAATTGCAGGGAACATCATATAGATGGAATTCTTCTCTGTATTTTCTCTTTTAAATATCAAAACATTTCACCTCAACTCAGTTTCATATCAAGCTTTTTCTTCTCAGTTGCTGCTGTGACATCTGTGAGTTGTGGTTTCTTTGCCCCAGTTGTGCACATGCTTTTCTTCCCCTCTTCCCACTGTGACGCTGTGTATCCCACATTTATGCCACATGGTCACATAACTCCATGACAGACTTGGTGAGCCAGCTAAGGGGTGGCTGTGGTGCATGACAGGATCTGTTTTTCAGCACAGGAGCCCTTCCAAGAGGAAAAGCAGCATACAAGTCAACTACACTAAGACACAAATGAAGCTGGAACTATTAAAGTCACAAGTTTATAGAAATCAAGATTTAACATACTCCCTTGCTAAGATCCAAGCAGTTTACACTCTTTCTCTTAATGCAGCCTGACAGAATGAAGAAACTTCCCGTAAAAACATGCCTTTTATTTTATCTGCTAATTCTTAAAACATTTTTATTGTTTTAGTTGATAAATACATTACAGGGTGATTCTTAATGGAGCTTAGTGAGACCACGTCAATGCTAATCATCATCTTACATTACTCTGACACCTTAATCCTCCACTCATTGTCACCCCCCCCCTTAAAAGCAGCAAATGACTACATCAGCATTCTAACAAAGTGAAAAAGATGTATCTTTATTTTCTTTTTTGACTGTTAAGCAGGACACTAGACTACTAGAGCTTTTCCTGTAATAGGATATCTTCTGCATCAACCAATGTACAAGGTAATTTACTTATCTCCAGCAAGCCTCTCAGGCCCTTATTGTATTTCTGCAGTGCTAAAGCATTTGTACAGGGTCAACATATGGTAAGAAATTTAAATGCTAGCAGGGAGTCTGAGAACTCCTTACACTCATGCGCATCAACTTAAAACAGAACACATTCCCTGACAAAACCTGTGAAGGCAGATCTCACAGTTACAGAAGATAGATCTCAAAAACAAAACAAATCATCTGGATTGTTTTAAGGAATCTGTGCAGCACTTTGTTAGAGTAAAACTGCTCTTCACACTGAGATGTCAATAGGAAAAAAATGCACTTCTGAAGAAAAAAACATTATTTTGCTATGAATGATGTGAAAACACCTTTTTACAGTGTGTTTTTTTTTTTAAAGAAAAGTTGAACCTTATCTAGCAACTTCAGGTTCAGAGCAAATCCTTCATTTCACAACACCTTCAGCAGAGAGCAGACTCTTGCTAATTCTGCAAACAGGGAGTTGTTTCCTTCTGCTGGAGACCAAAAATACCTCAAGAATAAATGCCAAAGGTCTCAGCCAGGTGCTGGGATCATTTGAGAAGCCTAGGAGTGCTGTCTCCAGGACACTGGAAGGTGGTTTTACAACCTCCTCCTGAAGGAGACGACAGCGAGAATAAGTAATGCTGTCCCACCCACTGAACATGTCCTGTCTATGTCGCCTGCATGAAATCCAACAGGAAGGAAGATGAACTAAAACCAGTAATCCCTTAGGCTGGCATCCTTTTCCAGGGAACAAGTAGTTGTGTCTATTCCAAAGACACAAAACCTTTCTCTAGTGTGCAGAGGAACAGGAGAAGAAATATCAGGCTCGGCAATCAGGTTAGGGACTGGAATGATCATTTAACAGCCCTCATCTTCACCATTGTGCTCACAGGTGTTACTCTGATGGTACAGATGCTTTGAAGCTGGAGTTATTTGCTGCATCATTTGAGAAAGCTTCTTGGAGCACTTGGCAAATGTGGAGCTTCTTGGAGCACTTGGTGTTTATTCACTCAGTATCTCTGTGTGAGGGATGTGCATTTTATTAGTCTTTTGAGACTGACCTTAAACACATCTATGCACATATTTTCTTCACCAAAATCCTGTCATGAACAAACACATTTTGAGCCAGAAACCTTGTAGAATGAGCACAGTGACTTTGTACTTGTTGCTGTCTGCTTCCAACACATTCAAAACCAATAAAAAAGGAGGTGTGACTGATCTACCTTGAGTCTGCTCGGACATAATAACTTACAGTTTAGGATCTGATCCACCATGCAGGTTCTGAATGTCATTTCCTTGGGGATTTTCCTTCAAGCCTTGGGGTTGACACATAGGTGGGTGCTAGATGAAGAGAAGATCTGTTCCAGCCTCATTTCCTTGACTAGTACTATATCCTCTCCCATGGGAAGGTTTGGCTAGCTACCTCTCTGTGCCCTTAGGTACAATTTAAAAAGTCATGTATTTTTAAAGCAAGGAGGGAAAAAAGACTGTAGAAATGTACTGCACCATTTAAAAAAAAATAATCTTTCTTCACATCTAAAAGAATTTAAAAAAAAGAAGAAGAAAATCTAGGCTAGTGAAATGACATTAAGGCGGTTACCAAATTCAGCATTTACATGTGCCAGCCACTTGAAAGAATCCAATGACTACGGTGAAAACCATCATAAAGCACACATTTTCCGCCTAATAATAAAGCCCATTGTCACCAAGTAGAACACTGTGTGTGTTTTAAGCGTGTTCTAATTAAATGTTCATTTCTTTAGATTTGATTAGAACAATGTGCTCATTATTGTAAGAGTTCACAAGAGAGATAATCATATCCTTACTTATTCTTTACTATTAGAATCAGATTTTCTGAAGATTGTTTTAAGTTTTTCTGCTTCCTCCTAGCCTTATTTATTTTGACACATTCTCATTTATTTTTCCTACAGAAAATGTTTTTATTTTTGTTTTTACTTAGCTGGTAGTGGATCTGATCGACAAGTGATCATGTAGTATTCATTCAAATAACACTGTGAATGGAAAAAATCAGTGGACATTTTAATTTTCTGTAAGTATCCACTGCTCTCTAGCTTGCTGTATGAAACCCAACATCCAACATCAACTGGACTGCTTCCTGTGGCTTTCTCACATGTGAAAGCTTCAGTGTTTCAGTTTCTAGTACTCTTTCTAATAATGTTTCGAGTTTCTAATAATGATTCTGTCTGAACTGGCTAAATGGCTGAGTGCAGAGACTGGTGGTGAATGGAGTTAAATCTAGTTGGTGGCTGGTCACAAGTGGTGTTCCCCAGGGCTCAGTTTGGGTCCAGTCTTGTTTAACAGTTTTATCAATGCTCTGGATGAGAGTATTGAGTGCTCCCTCAGTAAGTCTGCAGATGACACCATGTTGAGTGAGAGTGTTGATCTACTTCAAGATAGGAAGGCTCTGCAGAGGGATCTGGACAGACTGGATCGATGGGCTGAGGCCAACTGTATGAGTTTCAACAAGGCCAAATGCCAGGTGCTGCACTTAGGGCACAACAACCCCATTCAACGCTACAGGCTTGGGGAGGAGTGGCTAGAAAGCTGCCCAGCGGTAAAGGACCTTGGGATGTTGGTCGACAGCCGGCTGAACAGGAGCCAGCAGTGTGCCCAGGTGGCCAAGAAGGCCAACGGCATCCTGGCTTCTAGTGATTGTACCTGTGTACTTGGCACTGGTGAGGCCGCACCTCCAGTACTATGTTCAGTTTTGGGGCCCTCACTACAAAACTGACATGGAGTTGCTAGAGTGTGTCCAGAGAAGTGCAACGAGGCTGATGAAGGGGGCTAGAGAACAAGTCTTATGAGGAGCGGCTGAGGGAACGGGGGCTGTTTAGTGTGAAGAAGGGTAGGCTGAGGGGAGACCTTACTGCTCTCTACAACTACCTGAAAGGAGGTTGTAGAGAGGCAGGTGTTGGTCTCTTCTCCCAAGTAACTAATGACAGGACGAAAGGCAATGGACTCTTGTTGCATCAGGGGAGGTTTTGATTGGATATTAGGAAAAATTTCTTTACTGAAAGAGAGGTCAGGCATTGGAACAGGCTTCCCAGGGAGGTGGTTGAGTCACCATCGCTGGAGGCGTTCAAAAAACGTGTAGATGTGGCACTTTGTGATATGATTTAGTAGGCATGGTGGTGTTGGGTGGACGGTTGGACTTGATGATCTTAGAGGTCTTTTCCAACCTATGATTCTATGATTCTGATTTGGTAATTTGGCAATTATTATTTCATAAAAGTTTTTAATAAACTGTTGATTCCCTTTTATTAAGTGGTCATTGTCTACTATTACCCTCACAGTGTATCATGGCTAGATCATATGGTGCATACTTTGTGCAGGCATCTTCCTTCCAGACCATTCAGAATATGATTTCCTGAATGAAAATATTCAGTAGAAAATTGTTCTCGGCACAGTGTTTTAGTCTCTGGCTCCTTTCTGAGATCATAATACAGATGCCACTTGGGATTGTCGTTCTTGTGAATGTAAAGCATTATGCACTGAAGTGTAACTAATTTATTCATGTAATAGATTCACTGTCAGATGGTATAATTGGTTTCTATCTGGGTCAACTTTGAAGCTAAAACTTGAGGGAAAAAATTGTGTGCCCAAATATCAATCACGCAAGCCACTATAGTTGTCAGAGGATGGAATTATTCCAGGAGTATTATTCACAGAGAATGACACACACCTACCAGAACTCAATGAAGTCCTACCAGAAACTGGGAATCACAACTGGAGATTTCATGGTCCTTGTACAGGAATGAGCAGCAGAGAGACCTGATGAGCATATTTCACACTCCTTTGTACACAAAGCACATCTGACAATGATCCATGAAACTAGGCCCAGACTAAGCATAGTGAGTAAACTTACAGTCCACAGTGGTGGACACCAGTGATTAGTTTATGAAATTTACGCTTCAAGTTAATTATTTGAATTGGACTGGTAAAGCATGGCCATATATAGATATATTCCATTTTAAATCAGAGATGAGTGGCTGGCTAGATAAAGTTGAAAATTATCTGTTTATTTTTAAGTTATACGGATAGCAAGGAAATGGAAGAATTAATATGTTCTCAAAACATTTTGAAAAAAATATTTATCAGCATTAAAATTAACATGGAGTTTATACTTTTCTTTGTGTTAAGGTATTTTGAGTATCTAATTTTTTATTAGATTCTTTATGTATACTCTCAAATCTCTTTCCCACATGGTATGTGAAAACTCACTAAATATGTAGCAGCACAATAAACAGCTAAACAAACTTCAGTGCATGCTTTACCCTACCACAAGCATGAACTGTAATTGCGTTGTTGTTAAACTTCTTTTGTGCTGCTGCAGAAGTATTTTATGGGGATTTCTGTGCTTCTATTTACTGATGCTTTTAGTCACTGAAAGTAGAGTAGGTACAGAAAAAGGTCAAAATCGACAGCAAAACTGAATCAGAGATACTCATGCCAACGAAATAATGAAAAACAGCACTGTTCTTACAGTGGTAATAATGAATATAAATAGACAAAAGGATCTGAGCAGCTACTGGGCAAAAAAGAATAAGGCATCCATTTCAAGAAAAAATCTTTTCCTGCCATCACAGATAGCTTTGTGAACTGGATAAATTAGGATGCCCTTTAAACAATTTTCATGCTTCAAGGAATGTCTGTGAGAGACAGGTCTCCCTTATTTTCCTTTAAGAGAGCAGCCTTAATAGGGTGAATTTTACTTGTATTTTATATGCCTTTATTTCTCATGTCAATCATTCCCAGACAAAATCTGTTATCTCACCTTTGACATAGTTCAATACTTCATATGAATGCATTTTCACTCTGGATTTATTGTCTCAAGCACACATATCCCTATCTTTCTACAGATAACATTATCAGGGTGCAAGTACCGTCCAAATAATTGTCAAAGGATAATAAAATTCTCCCAACTCCTCTGTTTCAGAATGAAATCAGTAAGTAAAAGTGTAACTCTGTATAAAAGTAATTTACTAAAATATCTGTGTGCATGTGGTTTTCTTTCATATAAAATGCTGGACACTGCATCCAAAGAAAGATTAAAAATGCAAGTTTCTTTTATATTATGACTGATAACATGTAGTAAACCCACAAGTTTTAAAGCCATATCAGTTAAATTCCAAGAGACTGTAAGATTTTTGTCTGTCACTCAGTAATTCCATGGGCTTAATGCATTTTACACCACCTCTGTTCAAAATTCAGTAGAGAAATATCTTACTTCTAGTTGAAACTATCTGAAAATAATTACATCGTCTTATGGAATAACAAAGTAGCAATCTGTTACTATACTTATGAATCTCATCATGCTATAAGCAAACAATTCTTCATGTTAACTTATAACATTTTTATTCACAAGGAGGTTTTAATCTGAATTAAGATTTACAGAAATACCTTAGTGGAAAAGGAAAAAAAAAAAGAGCAGATCAGGAATAAAATTTCCTTGCTTATGTCACAAAAAGCAAGTAACATTTAACTTCTCTGTTGTTAGATTCTCTCATTTATTATACTTCAGTCTATGAAAATTGTCTAGCTGCAGGCATCTCTTATTCTGCAAAACAAAGCTTATACAGTTTTCTACAATAATCTGTATTTTGAAAACTCCCTTAAGGATTCTAAAATTATTTTTAAGACCTCAGCTACACAAACTTGCCAGAGGAGTGAGCAATGGCTCTAATTATAAAGGTCTGGGAGACTTTCTTGCTGGTTCAGTTTTACCTAATCTGTCTTTCAGGGAAACGTAATTCATACGTAAGATGTAGCTTTCACAAGATGCGCTATGTGATTAGTGTACAGCATTTAGAAGTCCAGGCATTCCAACTTCATTTAAATTTCAAAAAAGCACAAATACTGTGCATATTCAGAGACTGACCTCATAGTTCTTTGACATCGTTTGAATATGATATTTCTGTCATCAATGACAAATGCAAATTCAAAGTAATCAACTAAAGCTGGTATCATGCCACAAATCTGAAATAAATACAAAGTGTGATCCAGATCTGTTCTAAGGATAGCAACTGACAATTTCAGCTTAATACTTGGTGATCTAGTAAAAAAAGGCTTTGGGAAATAGGATGCTTTTGGCATCTCTTGGTGTATCTTACTTACATTGCAAGACTGAACCAAGCAGTCCATCAAAGAAAAATACAAACAAAGGAACATTAGGAAATCAACAAGTACTAATTTATAAAGAGGTAGAACAAAAAACTAAGCTGAAGGTACCTATGGAGTCATACCAGCTTTGTTTTACCTAGGGGTTACACCCCTAAAAGTTCACTAACTCAGAAACTTACTCTGATGAAACAAAATAAATCATGGCCTTATTCAAAAACTTTTGTTTTGAAAATTCAGTGATTTACTTGCTGATGTTAACATAAGATTCAAAAGGATGACTGTAATAGAAACTCAACTAAACCCTTAATCACAGAGCAATATTGCAAATAGCTCAGTATATAATATGTAGAGAAAATGAATTTGTAAGAAAACAAATGCCTGCTGTGAGATATCATTCCTATTTTACAAATACTATGTTTCACCCTATTAAACATACAAATTGCAAGTTATGTATACCTACTTGCTGGTGGAACACAACCGACAAACTATAGAAGGGCGTTGTATTAGATGAGATTACAGAAGGAAAAAGAACGAAGCTAAAGTCTGCAGGATGGGAAAATTTCTTTTAGATAATTAAGACTAGTTTTCACCAATTTCTTCTGTCTGCTGTGAAACTAAAATACAACCAACATTTGCAACTGTCTACTACACGTACTAGTCTACTTTGAACTTTCTTCTGTCCTGCTAGGTTATTGTCAGGGTTTTTTTGGTTTTGGGCATTTTACTTGTTGTATATTTTTTAAAGGACAGCAAAAGAAGGTTAAAAAGAACACAGAAGAGGCATTCATACTTATAGTTTCCTTACCGATTAAAAAAAAAAAAAAAAAGGAAAAGAAATCTTTAAAGTTTAAAGGAAATGAACTTTTACCCAAACAAGAGATAAGTAATTATAATGAAATTTGTGTAGTGTTTTGAATAGCCATCCCACACAGTAAAGCTGACTTACTCCGAGTAGTATAACACCTTCATGTTTAATATTCTGTTGTTCATCAAATAAAATGCAAAACAAGCTAACTCCAGGTAGTTCTGCAAGCCTAGCTTAGAAAGAAAAGTAGTATCAATAACGATAGGTCACCTTATCTCAAGAAAATCTATCAGGTATCCAACGCATCAAAGCATTTGCACTGGAGTTCAGTCCTACGCTCTGTGTTTAATTATGAGGTTCTTCTCTGCAGGAAGCTATTCTAAGAGAACTGAAACACTTTATTTTAAAGGCTATAAACATCAGAAGAATTGTGCCTCATACATTCTGAAATGCAGAATATCTTAAGAACTCACAGCTTGTCACAGACACATACACAACCCTTTTCTAGGTAAAGTCACCTATTTGAAAACATGGCCTTTCACAATAACGTCCCAAATGAATTGCTCACTATTAGTAACTGCATAATTTTAAGTTAAAAAGGAAAATAGTCTTTTATTGACCAAAGGCAATTTGATTGTGAAAATGTATCATTTTCTAATATCTAACTAAAAGACATATTTTGAATTTCCCGTATTTTAAATACTGAAGAATAAATACAGTTGCAAGTAGAAGTAAAAAGAACCATTATTTTTTTCCATATGAAGAAAAGAATTTGGTTGGCAAAGTTAAGATATGGAGAAAAGCGTTTCAAACAAAAGCAGACATTTTCAGACTTGCTTGTTTCTCTGTTAAAATTCATAGTGACTCACTATTAGAAATATTTAACTTGTTCTGAAACTACGTCTTCTGAGCTCAGGTACACACACCAATTTTAAAAAAAATCTTTTATCTCCATAAAGCTGTTTCAGCGTATTTCAGGGAACAAGAAATTTTATGACAGTTTGCATTATTACATTTCTTTATTGTACTGTCTTCCAGGACCTTCATTACTGATGCTGTGCAAGATTTTGATTTTACCATCCCAGATTCAAAACAAACTGAAATGATTTCGTGAAGATATTCTGGTTTACAAGTAGTCAGTAAGAGTTACTAAGATGAAAGTTGCACTGACAAAACATGTGGCAGCTTAGCTTAATCTAGGTACAGAATTTGTATCCCAGAATAGAGAACTTTATAGCAATTTTTTACTTTATTTTTTATTGAATGCAATCATTATTTCAAGTCATCATGACTTGAGTGTTTCATACAGAACCTCACTCTCTCCCAAGTAATGTCACGCAAGTGCTCACTTTCCTTACTGATGATGGGAGAGATCAGGAACATGCTCTGCCTCTCTAGCTGAATGGTAACCATTCAGCCAGAAGGGAAGGAAGGGACCCGTGGTCAGATTTTAGAAAGCAGACCTCCATACCTAGTAGAATGCCTAGCAGGCTACTGAGTCAAGGTTGCTCTGCTTTTCTCTCTTTCACTAACTCCTGATTGCAGCTGTGCATCACACAACTATGGGATGATGATGGCTCTCACCAGGAAAAGCTGGAAGCTCTGGACCTGAATGCCCTTAGGCTAAATACAGTACCTACAACTTTCAATAGCCATGCTTGAATGAAAATATCTGTGGTTTCTACTCTGATTTTAAGCTATGTTTTGAGTTCATCTGTTTTAGGAGCATTCAGAACTTAATTACTCTTTTTTGCCTTATTTCTGGATGTTACCAGAGCGTGGATTTCCAGATGAAACAGTTTTGTAACTTTGTGAATCTTAACTTGGGTAACTTCACGATTCAAAAAGTCGCAGTTAGAGTAAGGCAGATACTAGGGGATTAGCTTTCTGAAACTGTTTCTTGTGCCTAAACGCAGTATCCAGAGCCAAACCAGGTGGTCTTGATCTCTCCCAGTTGCCTGAACAAATCAGTCATAAACGCTTTGTCTGGCACCAAAACTGTCAGAGCAGTGCTAGGGTTTTTAGTTTGAAAACGACAAGGTCTGGAGCCACTCTATCACACAATTCATAATGCTGTTAATTAAACTCTAAAGTAAATAGTAATTTTTGAACTGTAATAATTACTAACATTTTTTCTAGGGATCAATATCAAGCACCTATTTCAATTAATTAACTGGTATGACACCTTCAATAACATTTCAAAAAAGAGATGGTTAAATTTCAGCTGAGTTTATTACTAAAGTCTTTGCCCCTTAAAAGACTAGAGCGTATCTTATTAGCACCTTGTTCTCAACATATGTATGAAGCCCATAGCTATCAGTTCTCCTTGCAAAATATTCAATATCCTGTAATAAAGTCTTTTAAAGTAAATATAGAATGACAACTGATTAGAGATCTGTCAGCCTGAGCAGAATGACTTGACGCTTTGTTTCTAGCTGAATATTGTCTGTTAGTTTCCATAATTGCACAAATGAAACCTTTGCATATTTTTATAAGATGTGATTGCTATGAGCAAATAAGGGCTGTCATTCACTTATTAGCATGGTCTAAAAGTAACACAATGAATGCAAGCCATTTTATTGGCCAACAATTTCTTTCATGAACCAATACAACGCTCCTTGCTAGACATTTTGAAGGCCTCTGAGGGATCTGCATCAGTCATTATGGCTCATGAAAAGCAATTGTTCCTCTGTTCCAGTCATACTTTCTTTAGCTCATCACTAGTCTCCCAACACTAATCAATGTCTCACTAACCAGCATGATGGAACATAGGTTGCAAGCGTATCAGGAGTCTAACTAAGCCGATATTCATTTAATATTTCCCATCAGTCTGCTAGACACATTGCATCAAGAGTTTCATGACTTTAACTCTTCAAATTATGTCAGAGAATTTAATACTATCAGTCAGCGTGTACATTTAAGCCTCCATAACTATCAGTAATTCAAATACCTACAGGCATTGTTATGTCAGTATTTGTTTGGTATAGAAAGAAACATATTCAGCAAAAAATACTCTGACTCAGTTTCTCTGACCAGAAGGTACATTATGATCTTCCAGACAGTTACTTGAATGCATAAATTGAAGATTTTCCCCATTCCAGAAGCAACATAAAAGTATGTCTTCAAGAAAGTGGTATGGTTTATACTCCAAGTAATGATGAGTTTATTATATCCCATTAGTAAACTTATTTTAGTTACCCTTACTCCTCCTCTTTGGAGGAGCTTGTTTCATCTTTTATTTGTGTACCAGAAACTTACAAAACTGAAAAACCTGTCTTGTCATGTAAGTACACATATTGCGATATCCTTCCCCTTTCCTGCATACTTTCTTTCTTACTTAATGCAGATGTTCTTGCCTTCTAAAGAATAATCATAGCTGAAAAAGGACCAGTAGTAATGTATATGCCTAGGTTAACAGAAAGATCTAACCTGATAGGTTCTTTTATAAACTTGGGGCACTTTTTCCAGACTTTAAAAGGTATATCTAAACAGACAAAGATTAAATTGCTAACTGCAGTTTTATTTCCATAAGAACTCCAGATATTGAGATCATCTTTTTCAAGTAAAGCCAATGCTCTCTTCCTATTTAAGGAAAAATAAGCATCTCAGTAATCCATTTTATCATGCACATCCAAAGGTATCTTCATGACATTTTTTTTTTAACTTTTAATTGCAAAAATTGTTCTTCCTATTTTTCTTACACTTTTGTTGTCTCTTAGCTCTACCATGCTGCCGCAACAATTTGTGTGTCAGACAATAGAATTTAGTTATGTATATCTCTCTAATATTATTCTCTACTACTAAGTATAAAAAAAGAAAAAATAAGGAAAGGTAATTTGATCACTGGTTAGCCTGAAAGCCTTATTAAACTGTTACTATACTTATACTATAATGGACTTACTATAGATGTTAATTTATGAAAGGCATGCTATCTTAACACTTTAGTATACCTACAAATTGATTCATAGATACTTCATTAAAAAAACAATAATCTAATTTTTATTTTTATTTCCACTTTCCTTAAGACTTTTCTGTTCTAAATAGCACACTAATCTTTGTCAGTGGATATTAACATATGTTTGATTACTTTCAATTTCTCTGAGTAAAACATAATCTGCTGCTTAGAGCAGATAAATACAAACATGCAGTTTTCCAGCAAATAACAAAACTGGATGGTGAGGTAAAAGCCATTAGAAGCTTTCAATCCATAACTAGCAATTAAGAACTCTTTTTCTCATTTAAACAGATGTTCTCCAGACAGTATACTACACATTGTAAGTCTGATATTCACCTTTATCACGGACAGTTTCTAGACAAAACAAGCCCTCTTCCAGACACACATTCATGTTGCATTACACCATACAATACAATCTGCATTTCAGTCATAATGTTTTAGCAACATCTTAGACTGTATAAACATAAAAATCCCTTTTAAAATATATTGCAGTCAGAATGGTGTATCAGATTCTGTAAAACCATTTTGAGTAATATCATCTGACAGATCTTAAATCTAAGAACCTGATTCTCTCATTCTGTACTGAATTAAACCACAAGCAAGTATTTGTTTCACAACCACATATTAAATGGCTCTGTCTTGCCCCCTACCAACAAATATACATACTGCCTGGAATCCATTTCTGTGTTTGTTTCTGACTTTTCGCTATGCTGGCGTATTTTTCACTTCAGCTGGCACTAGCTGATCAGTGCTTTTCTACTTCAGCTGTTCAAGCAGCAGCTAGCAGGGCAGCCACAACAAACACAATTCTGAAGCTCCTAATGTGTGTCCCTGCCTTTTATCCAGATGCTATTTACGCAGTGTTTGCATGTAGACCACGTAGCTTTTACAAAGCTCAGATCTTGGATTTTAAATGGAAAGTTTATTAGGCACAGGAATCTCTCAGATTACATCATAATAAGTAGCTACTTAAAATGCTTTGGAAGACAGAATGAACAGTCATACATTTTTACACACAGATAGTGTTTTTCCAAAGAAAAAGTGAAAAATGGAAGAACAAATGTAATCAGTGAGATGTACTGGACACAGAAGTTTTACTGCTACACCATTTGCCTATAGTAGAAAAACCCCAAACCTTACTTGCCTTAATTTCACCACATATCAGAAATCATGAGCACACAGAATAAATAAAAACATTAATATAATTTTCTTAGTTAAAGCTCCAATAAACATATATAAAAATGTATAATATATTTCTGCTCTTCTACTGTTTCTACTGTTTTTTATTTCCATCCCAAGAATTCCAGACAAATCAACTTGGGCTGCCTTAAAAGCCAGATAGTTTTCTTTCCGTCCCCCAATTTTTTTTTTTTTTTTTTTTTTTTTTTTTTTT
>Ga0065711_1005552_pt1 | contig 23515 bp, 14 predicted proteins | sample Hoacrofraction12_FD_59098 | JGI IMG/M metagenome (GOLD analysis project Ga0065711, IMG submission 59098) | Hoatzin crop microbial communities from Cojedes, Venezuela - Epithelial fraction 12 v2 (version 2) | ecosystem: Host-associated > Birds > Digestive system > Esophagus > Crop | place...
AATGTCACCCGTGTGAGCCTGTCCCTTAATTCTAACCCACAAGCTTTCAACTCGTTCCTCATTTGCCCCCGGGCCAAGCTCAATGCATTCCAGTTGCTCCCTCACATACAGAGCAACTCCCCCACCTCTCGTTGTTGGTCTGTCTTTCCTAAAGAGTCTGTAGCCATCTATGACAGCATGCCAGTCATGTGAGTTGTCCCACCACGTTTCTGTGATGGCGACCAAGTCGTAGCCATCCTGCTGTATAATGGCTTCCAGCTCCTCCTGTTTATTGCCCATGCTCCGTGCATTGGTGTAAACACACTTGAGCTGGGCTGTCAATCTCACCCCTGGCCTTGGCACGCCAAGCCTAGGCTCATCCCTAGTGAGCTGGGCAATATCCCCTTCCCCCTTCGAACCTAGTTTAAAGCATTTTATTAAGCTCAATACCTGTGGCACTAGCATTAGTGGATTTGTGGAAGTACGTCCCCCGGGGAGGGTCTGCAGCGCGTGTCTCTGGTGATCAGCCTTTGCTGGTACAGGCCAGGTGTTCTGCTGCTGTAGGACAGAATAGAATTAGCTTTTGGGAGAACAGCTTGCTGAGAAGGCAAGGCAGGTTTCACTGGTGTCTGAGGATAAAGAGTATGCTGTAAACATCCAGATTATCTTGGAATATCACAAGCAATGGGTTTGTGCTGTGTAGTAGGCAAATGGTTGCATAATTACTGCTTACGTTTGCGTTAAGAAAATTTATTCACGATTAATGATGCTTATCTTTGTGCGGGACACCTGCCAAACAATTTATAGCCACGCGTATGATCTGCAGTTGCTTTTTTTTGTTGCTATTTAAAGTGTTTGGGATTATTCTAATTGCATCTAATGTATTTTAAATGGAGAGTGCTACCCTGGTGTCCTTGTCAGCATTCCCTACTCATACAAAAAAAGTAGGTCAGATTTACCCGTAACGGGGAAGGTCACAACTCCCGGTGAACTCAGGGGGAATTTAATTGATGTATGACAAGGCTGGAATCATGTCTCAGGTATAGATCAGTTTGAGTTGATCTTTTTCTAAGTTCAGTAATAAATACTGTATAATTCCACGTTGGAGCAGAGCCAGGCTGAATGTTGCTAAACCGCAGCAATGGTGCAGAGTGACTAAAGAAACCTCTTGTCCCATGGAAACTTGCAGAAAGAGCCACTGGTCCCTGCTCGATGGGTGCAATCCGTGGAGAGTGGGGGGACAGAACTGGACCGTCAGTCTTTTGTCTTCCAGTGTTGGATGCTTTTGAGGACTCTGGTGCGTCTTGGACTAGCACCGTGCGTCTCGCGTGGAAACGTCTGCCCCTGGGTGCACATCTGGAGCTTGTGGTTGTCCGAGCAGTGGCTGGAAAATGGGAGAAGCTTCCCAGAGGCTTTTTTCCCTCCCTAGCTAAGCAGGTATTAATTAGACTGGGATTTGGTGCTAGAGGTTTCACTAACATCGAAAATGAGATTAAATTTTGAACACTTCAGAAATCAGATATTTATTTGTCAGCTGTATGCATATTTATTTATTTATACCATTTTGACACTATACTTGAATGCCTTGTTTTCAGCAGAAATGTAGGTTTCTAAATGGAAGTCTGTTATTTAAAACTGGTTTTATTCAATCCTCTCATTAAGAGAATTAGCAGTGAATTAGAGAATGTAAATGCATTGTTATGATCATTAGAAAACTTGCGTATGGCTTTTTCAAGACTGCCTGTATATTCCCAGCCATTACACCTAATGTATGATATCCTTGTTTTTCTGAACAAGATTCCTTACAAACCAAACAAAGCTAAAAGGATGCTTGTGTCTAATCCTTCAAATATACAAAAACAGTATCTCATTATTTAATTTCATGAGAATCTATTAGTGCAGACTGTTAATTGGCTAGGCCTGTATTATAAAGGATATTGAATAAATCGAGATAATCAGTTTCGGAAAAGTGAGATATTTTTTGGAGTAAAACATATCTTGAACGTATTTAAGCAATTGCATGAATTTAATCATAAAAAGTCTTGGTGAAGTCAATTTTTAAAATGTAAATTTCATTTTTTTTCCTCCATTTTTCCTCTATATTTGCCAGTTTACAGCTAGCCATGCTGACACATTTGGGAGCTGAGATATACTGGAACTAAATTTGATGTGAAGTGTTGGTGGCCTTCCTAATGTAATTTATTCATGTTTCTGTAGATAGCATATGTTGCCTGTGCAATAATTTTTTATCGTATCAGGACAGAACAGCTACTGTTCCAAATTGTGTTATACAAACCTAGATATACAGACAGATTTTTATTGTGCTTTGCTGTGGTGTAAATCAGTGGACTCTATTGAGCTCTGCTGGGGTGGGTGAGATTAGAATCAGTCTCATGGTGTCTAATTTATTTCTATTTTTCCTGACTTAATGTAATCTCTGTTCTTGCTCCGTGGGGAGCAGCAGCCAGTTATCTTTGTAGTCCTGCCCAAAGAATGAACATATGCAAAACCCCTTCTTTTGGGCAGGAGGCTGCTACTCCCAGGGATTTACTGCTGTTTGCTGACCCTTGGTATGCTGAGATGAAGGCAGTGTGTTGAGGAAGCAGCCGATGAGCGCTACTGGTGCTTCATTAAAAATCTCAGCATTTTTGGCAGCTGTTACCTGAGGTTTCCTTGGATTTGCCCATTTCATGGGCATGTTGTTTTTACGGCATTCTGCTGGACCTGGAGAGCTGCCCTGCAATTCAGATGAGTGTTGTCTGTGCAGGGCTGGGCGTGCTGGCTCCCCTCCAGTACTTAAATCTGAGCATCTGAATAATTTCTTCCCTTGTTTTGCATTTTTGGGTGTGAACAGTGTTGGAGCCAATGTCACTAATTCTGTCTCTTTCCCTTGACAGAAAGTTGGTGACTCCGTTCTCTGACCGTCATAGATGGTAACTGCAATGCTGAAGGCACTGGGCGAGTTGCTCCTCCTCAGCTCTTCTGTGTGAGGTGAGCAGCCATCTAGATGGGCAAAATAAATTAATTGCAGGATGTCTGAGGGCCCCCTCTTTCTCTCTCAAGGACTTCCCTACTGTAGTTGCATGGGGAGAACTGAGGTCCTCTCTATGTCGTTTCTGAAGGATGCTCAAGATTTCTGAGCTTCACTTGTGCCTCATATAAGGCCACTTGTGGTCTGCGTTACATTGTCCGGGTGTTGTACTGAGTGGGTTGCATTCTGAACTAAATGTGAATTCTGAACTAAATTAACCTGGAAGACACGAGCAAAGGAATAACTCTGGTCGCTTGCCAGCATTACTGTATTTGATCAGCTTGATGGTTTTTCAGGTCTTACCTGAAATGCCGCTCATCTGAAACGCAAGAATGAACTAAACCAGATAACAGATATTACATTGTATCTTCTACCGTAGTTAGTCAATATCTGATTAAATATAATTGCATGAATTTATCATGATAGAAACTGTCTGAGTAATTTAAATACAGCTTGAAATTAAAAGTTTTACTGTGTATTCAATATGTACTATTTTCAGGTTTATCTTCACTTTTTTTATCAAGACTGATGCTGTGTATTATGTATTATGACAATGCTGGTGTTCATAAGGTTGTGAATTTAATGGAATTTTCTGGACCAACCTTCTAATAACTGATAATTTTAATGAAAATCACCAAGGTTATGCCAGTGAAGACAAATCTTGAAGACAGGTGTTCTTGCTCTCCTTACGCTAATACAGATGTGACATTTTTTACTTATAAAAGTAGGATTAATCGCTAATAAGTAGAAGTATGTTGAGAATGTAAACATGGTATAAATACAAAAGCTATTACATAAGAAAAAATTAATATGTACATTTCCATCAGAAACTAGCTCTTGATTGATGTGGCATGTATCATGAACATTTTTTGAGACTTCAAAACTGTTCCCACTTGAATGCGGATGAAAATATCTTGAAACTCCTGTAAAATCTGCCTAAGAAAGTGGCAGTTTGGTCGTCTTTTGGGGTGAGAGAAACACAGATTTGAATTACTGGGCTAAATCAGAAATTGTAAGATTTTATTTTGTAACTTGTCTGGCAAAATCTCTCTTGCTTTGGAGCTTTTCTGCAGTCTGTAAACAATGTAGACATTCACTGCAGCAGGCATTTAGAAGTTGGGCTCCTGCTTTGTATGGGAGGCTGAGAGAGACATTCCTCCTTGCTTTCAATGCTGCACAGTGATTATTTTAATGAGTTGTATGGTGTAAAACTGCTCCAGCAACAGGACTTGGTCCATTCCTGTCTCAATCCCAGCGTGGTTCTGGTATCCATCTGAAATGTTGGAGAGCTTAATTAAAATCCTTTAATCAGAGAGACCTCTCCGGAGTAACTGGTTGCTGGTTGAACTCAAAGATCCGGGACGTAAACACGAGTCCCAAATTCCAGAGAAATGCCCAAGTAATGCCTAGTTTTCCCTTTCAGGCTGGTTCGTCATGTACTGGTAGGCAGCCGCTGCTTCCCTGCTTTTCCTGCTGCATTTCTCATGTTTCTTTTGTGTATCCCATGTTCACACATGGTATGGAGCTGAAACAGTGCCAGGCCTGGTGTTTTGGTCAGGCATTGGAACAGGCTGTCCAGGGCAGTGGTGGAGTCCCCATCCCTGGAGATGTTCAAAAAACGTGTAGGTGTGGCACTTTGGGACATGGTTTAGCAGGCATGGTGGTACTGGGTTGATAGTTGGACCTGATGATTTTAGAGGTCTTTTCCAACCTTAATGATTCTGTGATTTCAGTTGTCAGGGATCTTAAATGTAGGACATGGCGTCTGTATTCAGAGCTGAATTTTGCACCTGGAATCTATTTTCGGCTTCGGTTTAGCCTGCCCGTAGCATGATAATAGTCACGCTAAAGGTAAATGAAATAGAGAAAGGAAGGGACACATCACAGACTGTTATCAGATCCCTTGCCATTTATTTGCACTGACAGATTTCTTCTGAAGAACCTGCTAAAAGCATTTCTGATGGCTGTATTGACAGGGTGGGACTAGAGGTCCTACGGGAGCTGGCCCTCTCCTCTCTCTCATTCGCCGCCTTTTCTCCCTCTCTTTCACTGCCAATAGAGACTGTTCATAGACAGTCTCTATTAACAGACCTGTCCTCCCCGAATCTGGCACACAGGGACTATGAAACGCACAGCGGCCACCAGGTTACCCTTAGGTGGAGCCTGTTGCCCTGGTGTTTGAAGTCTTTTAGCAAGCTTTTTCTTTTTTTATTAATTCTAGGACCAAAGAAGACAAGAGACTGAATTATCTGAATTATGCTTCTACAACAGAACTGGGTTTCTTCTCATTGGGCATGGCAGAGCCTGGGGAAGTCCTTCCTCTTGTTTGTTTGCTTAATCTTACAAACAGCTGATCTGGAAGCCAGGAGAGGTCATCAGTTTGTGTGGAAAACAGGTAGGAAAAAGATATGTTGGCTTATTTACTAGATAATTCCTGCATTCAAAAATAGATTGATTGCCCTTTCGCCAATCTGTTCTAGCTCAATAATCAATTAAAAAATCTTGATAATGTCTTTTATTCTAAATTTTTTGGTAACTGAAAAATAGAGGGGTTTAATCTCTATTTTAAATTAGTAATCGTCATGTCTGTTGCAGTTATGCACCAGAGTGACTCTAGCGTGTAATTCTGGGCTCCTGAATGCTTTTAATCCAACAGTAAAATTTTTAGTGGATCCTGGTAGCATTATCCTAATGTTCCTTCCTTTGAAATATTTAACCATTTTCTTTTCATGTTTGAATGAAAAGGGCACACCAGCGTCTTTCAGGATGAACCGAGCCAGAAGTCCCTACTCTTGGTTGGCCTATTTGTAATTAACATTTCATTGGTACATTCAGTGAGTTGTTTCCGTCCATCAGTCAGATTGGACACATGGGGTGTTTGAATGTTCAAAATCGAGCACGCACAACGTTTGGAAACTTTTGTGAAGACGCATTGATAGCGCTGCGATTCCCGGTGACAGGGAGGAGGTAAAGAAGACATGGTATGACACAGATGCGTAAAGCTAGGCGGGGCGCATTGGATGCTTGTTTTGTAGCACAACATGACAACAAAGAACTTTCAGTGAAGTGGAAAGACTGGAAAATTTGGGAAATGTTTACTCAAAGTACTTCAACAGAAATACGCAACTGAGCCAGGGGTTTTGTTGCCCAGGATCCCTTTGAGGTTCGACCTTTTTTATGCCTGAGCAACAGAGCGATAAAATTCGATGGGAAAATAATTTCCCCCCCTGTTTTTTGGAGAGGTTCTTTGCTATTTTAGTTATTTGGGTTTTAATTGTAATTCTTTAGAAGATAAAAGACTGAATTAGCCGAATAATGAAACAGTTATTCTGGGAGGGCTCCTGTCCTTCTGGTAGGATCAGCGCAAGCTTCTCACCCTGCTCACTGGGATGGGAGGCTGAGGGCTGGTGAAGTGCTAGTGAAGTACAATCTGCTACTGTATTTCTAAAGACTTTTTTTACAATGCCTTGCATGAAAAATGAAGAGGAAATAACAACATAAACTGTCTTTCTGCAACTTTCTGTTGTTTACATGACTTTTTGAACAAGTTTGAAAGGTAGAGTTGTTTTCTTAAGACAAATTAGACCCTTCAGTGGTGTCTGTCTTCTCTTCGGTTCTGAAGTGTATTGTACTGTCATTCGTCTTTAGAGGTGTGTGTTGGAAGTCATAAAAATTTAATTTGACTTGATGATTCCAGCTGACAATAAAGAGATATCGATGCTTCAGAGGCGTCTGAGGCAGATATATTTAGAACTAAAGAAGGTGGTGGGCAGGTCTGTGTGGACACGGGGTACCATGCTCTGCAAGCCCCGTGACGAGCTTGGTGTAACAGTCGGCCTCCCCGATGCGGAAGAAAATTGTCAGTTCTTGTGACTCCCACAGTGAATTAGAAATATCTGAGCTCCCAAGAGTTGTTTTCAAAATCTTAAATCCTAACAGTGTTTTGATGCACTTTCTATGCTTATGTAGTGACCCAAGATAGAAAACAACTTTGAGTGAAATGTTTTCCGAATGAAAATAACTTGGGAGTTTGAGCCACATTTGTTGTCCTGTTCGGCAATACCAGTGGGCTGAGATTTCTCTCAATAGTTTGATTTTTTTTTTTCTGCGGAAAAATCTTGGTAAAAAGGAAAAAATGTTTCTCCTTCTCTGGAGATATTCAAGACCCACCTGGACGTGGCCCTGTGCAGCCTGCTCTGGGTGACCCTGCTTCGGCAGGGGGGTTGGACTAGATGACCCACAGAGGTCCCTTCCAACCCCTACTATTTTGTGATTCTGTGAAGAGCAGTGTCTTTTGCAGTGTCAGGGCATAGGAAATAAACTAGTGGGTTTCTTTCGATAGTTCTGTATGTGTTGCAGATTTAATTTGAGGCATTTGGAAGCACGTAGATCAAAATGAAATTGCAGTGACCTTGAAGTGAGCAGTAAATAGCAGCCTGCTGTCAGGGTGGCATATGTGGCTTGCTTTTGAATGTGTTTTTTTAATTTTGCTTGAAATGGTTTTTCAGATACAGTTAATCACAAAGTTGCATCTTTCTTTCAAAGATTACAGGGAAATGTTTTGGGAAGGGAGGGATGGTAACTTGAACGAAGCAGGTGGATGCAGAGAGGTGGAAGGGTTAACATAACCTGTTGCGGCAAGATATTAATAATAACATAGCTGCAAGATATTAATAATAACATAATTTTGGGGTGTAGATCATGGAGATCTTGGCCTAATGAGATCTATGGTTTGTATAGTAATAATAAAAAACCAATCATCCCGTAGTTTGAGGACCTCTGTGCCCAATACAAAAAATAATAAACACAGCACAGTGAACCTAAAATGAAACAGTTTTTAATGTCAGAACTGAGCAGATCCATTGTGATAGAAAGAAAACCTGCAGCTGTTGTCTTTTTTTTTAATGAAACATTCTAATGAGAAATGAGCAATCCCTAATGGGAAAGAAGATGATCTGTTTTGGTTTTAAATCTTGAATTGTCTGTTGCAAGCATGGCAAGTTCCTTACCTGCTGTAGAGAAATGCAGCTTCTTACCGAAATGCCATGCTTTATAATTAAATAAGATTATGCTACTGAAAGCTCTGACTTCAAGAAAATGAATTTATATGTGCTAAAGTAAATTTTCCTAGCGCATAGAAGTCCAGAGATGCATACTTAATATGGATGGAAAAAAAGCCAAGCGTCGTATCAGCATGGCTGTTTATAAACAGGCTGTTTTTCCAGCTAAGTCCTTGGCTTTATCTAATGAACACTCACACATTTTCATGCTGGGCTTGGTGGTCTTGGTATAGGTGAAAGCAGTTGGACTGAAATCACCGCGTCTACAAAAAACCCAGGCTCTGTGTGTCTAAAATGGAAGAACTTGGCAGCGTGAGGTAGATTATACGTCCTCTTCCCTCAGCTTTTCAAAGGGCTAGCACTTGCGTTTTGCTTATTTGTGACCTGTCTTAAAACCATTTATTTTTAGCTTTTGGTTTCTAGAGATGATGTATTAATGTCTAAATATCTTTACACTGTATCTTGGTTTCAAGACGTTTCTCGTCAGATACTTATTTTGTGACCACCAGCCTAAACATGAAAGCAATAATTATACCAATTAAATTACTCAGCAACCTCAAATAGCTGAATAATTTTCTGACATTTGCTAACTAACAAAGCACTCTCAGTGATACAATCTGGAGAAAATTTAATTGGATCTAAATCCTTGTAAATTAATAGTGTTTAATGCAATAGCCAATTAGCAAGTTGCCTGTTTCACCGTGTTGATTTTCTTCAACTCTTGAATGGTCCGAAAAGGGCCTGGAATTTCTGTAATGCAAATATGTTTTAATGACGGCCAGTCAGGCTTTTTTAACTGTAAGTAGAATATTGATACACAGATGAATCCACAGCATCATTCTAGCTGGTTTATTTTTTGGCAAAACTCTGAAATTTGGTTCAGAAGCCTAAATTAAATCTAAAAGATGTGCAACACAGGATACATTTTGGGTGCTTTACAGGAGAGGGGCTGATAATTAGGAGGACGAAATGCTGGAAATTAGCCCTCCCCAGAGACGCCTGCAACGGCTGCATGGGCAGGCTACAGTCTCACCATCGCTGCTGAGGTCTTCAACACCTCCATGAAGCACACCTCAGTCACCGTGCACGTGCTGTTCCCCCCAAAATACTGGCAGAAATTAAGGTGAAAAGAGACATACCCTATACAAGGTGGCTTTCGGAGCTAAAGTAGTGGTGTAGCTTTGTTCTTAATAAGGGGAGTATTTTAAAAATGTTTTTTTTGGATGAAAACGTTCTCATTTTTAGGAAAATTGTTCTCTAATTTTGGTAAAATTCTATTTTACATGGAAGCAATATTCTGTGTACTATGGGAGGGAGGAGGAGGACTATTAGAAACCCCCACGCGGTGTCCCGGTGAGTTCTCTGTCTGTAATTCTCTACCAGAAATGAGTCGGGATAGGGATTTAGCCCAGCAGGGACATGCTCCCTGCTTCGAATGGAAGAGCACTGAAAGTGAGATATCAGACTGGGAAATGGATTTGTAATACTGCTGATCACAGCAGAGAGATTTTCATCTGAGGAAGAAGCCGTTCATGTTCTGGCGTTTGTGGGTTTCTGGGAGTAGGTGTGGTGAGCTGTAACTTCTCTTGCCCCAGGTGAACACGAAAAAACTTCAGTTCAGAGTTATTACCTATATTTGAAAGTCATTGTTAAAATAGGGTTAGCAAATGGGTTTTGATCATTAGTCTTTCTTCAGAAATAATCCATAATGGAAAGGGTACGAAATGAACTTTTCAGAGAACAACTTCTAACGTGGAGGAGCCTTTGAACTAGTTGTGAATGTGGGTGAGCCAGTTATGGCTAAGATGAGAAAGACCTTTTGTTCTCTGTTCTCAGATAATATTGCCCTTTCTCAAGATCCTAATTTCAGGAAAGCCAAGTGCAGGTTTGGAAGTTCTTTGACCTTAAGTCTTAAAAGATAAACTTTTACCTATGTACACCAGATATTAAAAGGAGTCCAGATCTTCAAAGCACAGTAGAGCTCAAACCTACTGAAGAGATCCAAAGATACCTCTGCAACAGGTGATATATTTCCAAAGGCTCTAGAAGATAAAGAAAGATAAGCCATTCCAGGTCAAGTGCTTTTTTTATTGAATAGGAAAACAATTTGTGAATGAAGCGCGAATGTCTTTTTAGTGATCTTTGTGTGGTATCTGCAAGTTCTATGATATTTCTCAGACTGATGCTTCCAAACTTCTCATTTTGTGCCAAACGTTCTAATTGTCGGTTATTCTTATGCTGTCTTGGTGGATGGAATTTAAAATATTTAAAGTCTAAAGTGGAAATTTAGCCTTGATTTAGTCAGATTTTGAATGATTCTAAGGTTCTGCACTGTACTAAGAGTTTAAGACTGCTCTCGAGGGTTATAGATTGCAACCTTCTCGTATTGACAGCAGCAACAGTTAATAAATAACTTTTGAAAAACCTGTTAAGTTCAATTCTAAAAGTAGTCAGATTGTTGCCGTGAACTTGATCATTGAAAAGCTGTTCTGGCATTATAAGCCTCCTTATATCCACCTTTATTCAGGATCAGTTTATAACTTTGTACTTGAGCCAGACTATTCTTTAATTTAAAAACTCTTCTTTTGGTAGTTGCTGCTAATGTATTTGCAATTTAAGGATACCAGGCTATTCCGGACCAGTGTTAGTAAACATATCCTCTTTGAACAGGTTTGTCAAACTAAATCTTTTCTAGATATTGCTCCTCAGAATTATATCTCACATGAGGTTTCACCCACTGATATTTTACAATTTTAATTAGAAATGCCTAGCTTAAAATATCGCAGAATCATATAGGTGATGCTCTTTTTGAATATTTTGTAATAAACAGTTTAATTTTAAGTAGTTTAGTTGTTTTTAATCTGTTGGTAGAGTTTCATTAAGTAGCTGTTAAAAAAAGTGATTTAAATATAAAAAAATGACTTTAAAATTTGTTCTAAATTGGTCTAAAATAATTTTATGGGACAATATAAATTATACTTTTATTTCTGCAAAACTTTTGAAAAAAACCAGTAATACTTGAAAATTTGTACAGAAAGTTGTTTGGCAAAATTTCATTAGCGGCAAAACTTAATGTACTGGCTGCTATCGGTCACTAATATTTGAGAAGATTTAAGGGTGGCCTCAAAGCCAATCTCATATTTCCTCAGACAGGAGTGCAGTTGTTTCAGGTTGTTAAATATTTGGTTTTCTGTCCTTATTATTCCTTACACTTTCCTATGCACATTTCCACCTTTCTGGTCCATGCATCTCTAAATGTTATGGCATATGCTTCTGCTCCTTCACCTCACCCTGATCGTTCCAATTCTGATATGGTATCCTCATCTGGTATTGTTTCCTCAACAGCTGAATTCAGCTTAGAATGATAGGATCATAGAATGGTTTGGGTTGGAAGAGACCTTAAAGATCATCTGGTTCCAACCCCCTGCCATGAGCAGGGACATCTTCCACCAGCCCAGGTTGCTCAGAGCTCCATCCAACCTGGTCTTGAACACTTCCAGGGAGGGGGCATCCACAGCTTCTCTGGGCAACCTGTCCCAGTGTTTCACCACCCTCATGGTGAATAATTTCTTCCTAATATCTAATCTAAATCTGCCCTCTTTTAGTTTACAGCCATTCCCCCTTGTCCTATCACTACACACCCTTGTGAAAAGTCCTTCTCTATCCTTCCTGTAGGCCCCTTCAGGTACTGTAACTTGTCTTGGAGTTGTGGCGACACATCTGCTGCTTACTCTGTAACCCTTTGCAGTGGTTGTACAACAAATTATTTAGGTGGGTGAGGCGTTTCAAAGGTGGTGGAGACCTTGTGTCGTCAGGCAGTAAGTACTTGAGAGTTTGTCAGAGAACCAGAGAAATGCACATGATTAAGAGCTCGAGCTCTCTCCTGAAGAACCTTTCCTATGCTGGAAGCTCACCTTCCAGCCTGGCCTGTCCTCCAGGTGCTCGAGGTCTGCTGCTGTAGTGCGTCGATGTGCCATGGCAGCCCATTGCGTTCCTGCCTGGGTCCTGCCACCATAGCTTCTGGATTTATCCTCAACCCACAGGGCTAAAGCTCAGCGTGTGGGACGTGGCTGAAGAACCGGCCTCGCGGGCCCAGGGCATACCATCCAGTGTCAGAGACATCGGAATTGTTCCTGGAGGAGTTTGGGAAGTGTAAGCAAGAGGTGCAGAAATGGTTAAATTGTTGCTGTTTTCCCTTGTCTCTAAAACTTGGCATACTCTTACTAGCTCTGGTTTCCTGCAGGGACTAGAAGACACCAGTGAGACATCCTTGGTGGCACTGCCTACAGAAAGAGTTGCTGGCTTCGGTATTTTTTCCTAGAGAAACGCACTACAGCGAGCAATACGGGAAGCACTGAGTATCAGTCACATTAAAAAGGCAGGCAAAGGAGGACCTGAAATGACACTGAAATATATGTTAAAATTAACACTTTCTATAGGTGGAGATAATACGTGGAGTGCTTGTTCCTCGGCAGATCCAAGTACAGTGCAGCAACCGGGCTGCAGACTTGCTGAGTTCAGACGTGAGCTCTGACAGCGTGTGCCTGGTGATGTTGTTATTGCTGGGCTTGCCACAACTCTTTCAGCAGTTCTTCTGCACAAAGACTGCGCGGTTTAACAAATATCTTTGTCTAACCGACATCAAGTGTTCAGTAGGTGGTGGTTTAAACTAGATTACACAGGAGATCTGCACTAATCTTTTAATGTCCCTCTTCTCTTCCCGAGAATAATAGTTTTTGAGAATAAGGTGCTTTTTTCTGTTTTTTGTTGGTATTGGGAAAAGTATAAATTAGGCGTCTTATCCTTTTCTTTCCTCAATAGTTACTATGGGAACAGAGCTGCGGGTCACAGGGGAAAATCTGCAAAAATGGTTTCTTTTAAATTGTTCATTTAAAAAAAAAAAGATAGCTTATTATTGGAATAGTGGTACTTTTCATTCAACTTTGTTGGATTGTATTGTTGTACATATTTCACTCACAAGAGAAGCACAGTGAGTGGGAAGAAAAACAGATGGGGATGTTTTTGTACTTTTTCCTTGGGGTTAATATTTTTTAATTGAATGCAGCTGTTGGAAAGATTTCTGTTGTTACGTATAGGCGGAGCATTAAAAATGGATGATCACATTTCCAGCCTGTTTTGGCGGAGTATTAGAGTTAATTGTTCTGCTGCCCTTGTTCAGAACCTTGCAGGTTTTTTTTAATAATTATATCTTTGGTTAGTTAGAAGAAGAGTTTTACTTAGCCACTTAATTGAACAATTTCAGTATGTCGGCATAATAATTTCCTCATTCAGCTCTTGTGTACAGCAGAATTATTGTGGGTGAAAATATCAAAATTATTTTATATTAGAAATCCCGAAGATGCACGTTGTTGTTCTCAGTATGCAGATATTAGAATTGACTCTTTCTAGGGACACAAGTTTTGCGTAGTCTGCCCACTGATACCCGTATTTCTCTAGATTTTTTTTTTTCCCCTGGTGTGTATGGGAACAGTCCTGCTGTAATCTACTTAATCTTTTTTTTGTTTTGTTTTTTTTTCGTTTAAAAAATAATTTAAATGGTAAAAGCCAGGAACACAAAATGGAGAAATTAGAAGGAATGGGGGGATATTTCATGGTAATCCAGATTATTGACCTAGTGTTATGGTTCATTTTAATCACCCTTAGCTGGTTGATGTATTAAGGGGGCATTTCATTACAGTGAGTAGTTTTGAATACAGGAGTTTCAGTCTGCATAGAGAATTCCTGCTGAGATCAGTAGGAGTGTGGTGTGTGAATCCAGAGGTAGTATCTGGTCCTTACTGTTGCCTGGTGTCGACCACTTTGTAGACTTCTGCAGTTCCTTCTTCTAGAGACCTTTTAAAGTATATGGTTAAATGTATTTCCGTGTCATACTTGCGCATTATAGCAATTTAGGATGATGGAGCTAAATTTGGGAAAGCGTGTTAAAACCTCATTATAGCAGTTCTGAATAAGCTGGTTGTGTGTGCTGGGGGATGAGCTGTAGACAGTTGCTGAAGTACATCCAGCTTTTGGTGTGGCATGTCCTGGAAGGCTAGCCATGAAAAATCACTTTTCGAATGAGAACTTAATAAAAACTTTCCTGCTCTGAACGCTAAGCCCCACTCCCTGTGCGGTTGGCGGTTTCATTTCTTTCTCAGCAGTTGGGTAATGATTATGGCTCCAGATGCTGCAGGAGTGATAAAGAGAGTGATTAATTTCCCTGGAAAGGGCATATGTTCAAAGAGGCGCCAGCCCAGTGCCTCAAACGCGGAGCCCACATCGCTGCCGCGCCGCGGCTCGCACGCCGCGCTACCCAGCTGTTCCTGGGGAAAGGACCAGTAAACCCGCGTCATTTCTCCTAAGCCAGTATGTTTGCTGCTTGGTTTTGCCCGCTCGTTGGTGTATAACTTTTTTCCCCTCGCTATATTCCACAGGATCTGGTTTTAAAAGCTCTTTGTGTCTTTCTGTAGAGCAGTGCAGAAGACTTTGAGGAGGGGCTGATGCCACCAGCGCAGCCCAGTAGCTGCGAACGAGTTCAGAGTTGTGTTTATACCCTGTACAGAACGGCGTGGTAGTGAAAGGATTCATACTCCCTGGCACAGGCAGCAGCGACTTTAGAAGTGTTCCTACGCTTTCTTGCAGGAATAGTTCACGCTGTATGACTTGCTGAAAAATCCTGACATTTAAAGTGTTACCTTTTCAGTATACTTAAAAAATGAAATGTTTAAGGTAAGTACTGCAGTAAGTCTTTATTAGGACTTTATTGACCTATTGAATAGGTCAACAGAAGTATGAAACGTGGCTGGTGGTGCCAGCCACGTGATTAAATACGGGGCGAGGGGGTGTCTGGTGTTTATTGTGTTATCACCTGAACTTTTTCACTGATTGGTGTCCTCTGCGGTTTATTCTGTCACCTCTGAGATCCAAAGACCTTCAAATATCAATAGTTTAAAAATATCCACCTATGTGTGAGGCATGTTTTACTTCTCTGCGGTATGACATTTATAACCATAATTTTCACAGGTTTGAAGCTGCTGAAGACAAAAATAAATTCAGTACATGTGACATCTTTAAGATCTTTTGACCCATTAGTTAAATAGATTTATATCAGCCAATTGCTTTTAAGCAAAATAAGCACTTTTCTTCTAGCTATTGAAAATTGTCACAGTGGAGACGCTAGATACAGGAAAATAATTTCTGTATATTTAATAAATTCTGATGTGTATTAGCTGCATAGTTTTGAAGCAGCTGCCTGGATGGAGTAGAGAATTGGAGTTTTTACAGGCAAGGATTAAAAGGAGGATTACAATGATGAAACACCAGGAACTTTTTAGAAGTTCGTTTACTAAATAGGGTGCACATAAGGTAGCGCTCATGTAAATTTTTTATTGCTATTCCCGTAATATTCTTGCTTGTGTTAATAGATTAATGCTGTATTCAAGTGGAAGTAAAAATGAATTTCAATAAATTGTTTGTAACTCTGTGTATTAAATATGTACGCTGTATGACTAGAATAAGTGACTTATCTAAGTTTCAATATTTTCAGTTAAAACTAATTCAGTACATCTATTTTTCAACTGGCTTTAAATATTTCATAACCCACGTATAGTTGTATCTTGATTTAAACCATTGTGATGTGAAAATTTGTGATTCTGCAGATGTGTATCCCCGAACTTAGCTTTATTCACTGTCAGTGGTGAGCTTGTAAAGTGTGAGGTTGTGTCTGTGCTGAACAGGTAGCCGAAGTATATTACTTCTGAAGTTGTAGAAATCCGATAAAGGGGGTTTATCTGAACTTTAACTATTATTAAGCACACTTTTCTCTCAAGGAAATATCAGTCTTCTATCTTCTGCATTCCTCTGCAAAGTCCTAAGAAAACCTTACTTTTAGAATTGGCTCCAAACATGATAAAGTGTGTGGGAAAAAAAAGAAAAGCCAAGTATATCCTTGTGTATAGAAGTGTAGCACTGAAATGAAAGTTGTATGGTGAGTCTGAGTGTTCAATTTGTCGCTTACATGTTACTGTCTGTGTGTGTGTATGTTTGTACATTAGTTTGTGTGTGCATTTATGCGTCTGTAGAATTGTGTTGCCATCTAGCCAAGGACACTGGTGCAGCGGCAGAAATGGAAACGTAGCTGCGACGTTTTGAAGACTTGGAGAAGCATCAAGTTAGAGACAGGGCAGTCAGAGTAAATGATGGCAGTAATGTTACTGTGCCCTAAGGGTCTTGCAAAGTGCAGTACTTAAAACCCAATTTTTGCTTTGTAGATAAGTGAGCATGTCTCAGTTAAGTCAATATACGTGTGCAACAGATGATAAAGCTTGCTATTACACACCTTCTTTCATATTTTTCATACTTAGTGCTTTAAAGGTAACATTATATTTATGTTCGAAACGCTTTAAAGTACTTTATGCTTTTTGTTACGAGCTTTCGAACATGTTGCTTGGTTTAGTAATCGGAGCTCAGGCAGCCTGAAATTTTCACTCTCGTGTTAGGTATTTATTGATGGCTAAATGACTACTGACCTTTGCTAGGACTCTCTCCAAAAAAGCAGGGAGTGACACCAGGGGATAACAAATCAAATTGAAAAGCAGGTGAGAAGATGTAATTCTACACAGTTACATTTAAATATTGAAGGGGCTGCTCTTTTGAATGAAAACAAAGGTGAAAAACAAACAAAAAAATCCCTGCTTTGCCTATAGATATATTAAAATTGTAATGTACTCAGATATATATATAAAAAAGTTTTCCCTATTCATCATCTTCACTGTGATTTACTTGTCCTTGATTGATTTTTTTAAATAGATGAGCCAGCTTTCAAAGTCCTCAAAATGATTAAATTATTACAGCACACAGGGCCCCAAATGAGATTTAAGGTATTTTGATACAGTTTATGGAATAAACCGGTGAGCAGATGCTGAGGATGGAAAGTTGCTGGTGCCTAAATCTGCTGGATGATTCTGCAGGCAGGAGATTCCCCATAGGCCTTAACTCAAAGGTCAGGAGCTAACCTTAGTATATGCTGTTTAATACAATATCGTTGGGATAAGTATATTGTAACTAGATGTCTGTGTGTCTTGGTGTATCAGGAGCTAAAGAAATGGTAAACTTGCAGCGTTCTGAATATATTACCAAATAAAGCTATGCAGCATTCAGTAAAGCAATTACATAAAAAGTACTACAGTCAACTTCATTTCCAATATTAGCAGTAATAATCAATCATTTTCAATCCAGGGGACGGTCTAGTTGCTTTTTGTTGCTGCTTTGGAAGGTTACGTTACTCGGTTATCTTGCAGCTGAGCAATCTTTTCATGTTTGCTTCATGAGGATTTTATAAATGTTCTTCCTTTTAATCTCGGTATTTTGGTGTTGGCCATTTTGTAGGAGTTAAAAAATTGCCCTAACCTTTTCTCATCCCCAAATCACTTCTTGCAGTTCTTAAACATTTTTGAATTAGAAGACCTAATTGTCACGAGCAACAGATGAATTTTTTTACTCTGTTTATCTGTATAAAATCTCCTTTTTTTTCTCCTTGTGCTGGTGTTGCCACTTTTCCTTGTGGTGGAATAAGCATCCTACGTGAGTAATCTCCTTCAGCTTCATCCAGCCCTTGTTCCTGTGCAGTTTGAGGACTTTTCTTCCTTTGGCACACTTCAGATCGTGAGCCTGACCTCCTTGCAGAGCCTGCTCTTCAGGCTGATGCCCGCGACCGACGGTGGTTTCCCTCCTCTGCTCTGTTCTCGGCTGCGCGGGCAGTGCACTGTGGGCTCTGCTGTAGATCGCTGCTGGTGGATGTTGGTTGGTACTAGTGAGGTACCCCTATGTAATTCCTTCCCCAGTCGGGTAGTTCGGCAAATGGCTAAGGACGATGGTGGTACCGCCATTAGGATAGTACTAGTAGGTTGGTACTTCAACAAAAAGACACATGAAAAAATGGGAAAAAGATGATTTCCATCAAGCTTTCTTCCTGCTTCATCTCTCAAGGACAACAGGTATACTGGGTGGTTGACTGATAAAGCAACAGACTTGATTCAACTTTTTAAATAAAGTATAAGTTTTATAGGGCCTGACTCCTCTCCTCCTGCTTCTCCTCCTGCTCCTGCTCCTGCTCCTGCTCCTGCTCCTGCTCCTGCTCCTCCTCCTCCTCCTCCTCCCCCTCCCCTCCCCTCCCCTCCTCTCCTCTCCCCTCTCCTCTCCTCTCCCCAGAAGCCAGGATACTTTGTGAAAGATCCTTGTTTTCAGGTCTTCTGGCCTGAAATTCTAGCCAATCCTTTTTACATGTAGACATTGCCATTTAGACAATATTAATCACAATGCAAAGTACTAACTCTTAGGCAAAAGGATAGATAACTCGTTTTCGTAGGTGTGAACCTAGCTAACAGTTAGTTGAATTACTATATCCTGACTGATGCCCAATGGCCCATAAATTTCCTTCCTCCATTGACTAGTAAAATTAGCATATTTTGCGTGAATAAAAACTAAAAGGTCTATAGCATTTCAGTTTTTTTCCTGTTTAAATAGCAATTGAAGCAGCTGGGAGGTTTGAGCTTAAGAATAAATTATCAGAGATTTGTTTCTTTTTATGTCTTTGGTATTGGCAAAGCTGCCTGTTAATGTATTGCTGATGAATTGTTTAAATTTTTATTTTAATCGTAACAGTTTTATCATGCCTGGCCTGACTATACGTGTTAGTGCCCATAATTGTCCTGCTGTCCTGTGGACACATACACTTGTTCTGGTCAGCTTGTCTTCAGGTAGCTGTTAAGATGTGGAAGATCCATACATCTGAATGAATTTCTGTTGTGGTGTTTTTTATTTTTACTCTTTATTAACATAAATCTATTCAGTCTGACTTCTCTTGTCTTTATGCACTGACGGCTGCACGGAGGTGGCATAGGATGTTACATGAAGCTGGTGATTGTTAATGTCATGAATTATTCTAGGCTGGCTTTTTTTTTTTTAAACTAGGTTGGTAAATGCCATATGTAAAATTTCATAACTTTCTCATAAATTCCTTTTAGTATCTCTCTGGAGACTCTATTGATAAACTTTCCCTTAAGCATACATACAAATTAAATGTGAGAACCTGCGGCTAAAAGAAATTGCTCCGAGGCAATGATTCACAAGGATGAAAAATCAATAAGAGTTTCATTAAGGAAAGAGAGAAGGTTTAGACAGGCTCTTTGCTTTGCTTTCCTATGGAAAGTAGAGGGAGAAACCATTGATCATTTTATTCAGTTTTATTCTTAGAAGTAGGAGTCACGATGTTGATGTGGGTATTTTGAAGCATAAATGTGGCTGGGTGGAATGATCTGGCATCTGTGTTCTCTTTGACTGTGTCCCCGGTGTCTCGTTCCAAATTCTCCTCCTTCAGCTCTTCCTTTTCATTTGTATGAGCGGCACCTGCTGAACATGGAATTATCCTCTGGAGAAGCTGCCTCGGTTGGTAACGCGGGACCTGTTTAAGCGAGTGTATTTGTGCAGGAGGTTACAGCGTGGACTTGCAGAGCTGCTGCCAAAGGGAGCTGTGTCCTCCCCTGGGTAGAGGCTTCCACCCATAGCTCTGCTTCCCAGCGGGTTGGGTTGGGTGACTGTGCTGGATGAGGTGATTCAGGTAGCCAATGTCATAGAATCACAGAATGGTTTGGGTTGGAAGGGACCTTAAAGATCACCCAATTCCAATCCCCCTGCCACGGGCAGGGACACCTTCCACCAGACCAGGTTGCTCAAAGCCTCGTCCAGCCTGGCCTTGAACTCTGCCAAGGAGGGGGCAGCCACAGCTTCTCTGGGCAACCTGGGCCAGGGCCTCACCACCCTCAGAGTGAAGAATTTCTTTCTTATATCCAATCTTAATCTACCGTCTTTTAGTTTAAAGCCATTCCCCCCTTGTCCTGTCCCTACACGGCCTTGTAAAAGTCCCTCTCCAGCTGTCTTGTAGGCCCCTTCAGGTACTGGAAGGCTGCAATAAGGTCTCCAATATGATGGAAACTATATTTTTCTATGTATCTTTGAGGGTTTTCTGTTGAACCAGCTGTCTGAGAAGTGACCTGCCCTGCNGCAGCNGTGGTGCTCATGAGCANTAGGAGAGCAGGNGGGTGCTGCGTGGGCAGGGAAGGGTGCTGAGACCAGCCCCGGCGTGGGAGCTGCGTGGGTGAGCGTGCACGTAGACGCTGACACGGATGCCCGCTCGCGCTGTGCGTAGGAGCTCCTCTCTGCTGGGAAGATTGTGTTTGTGGAAGCTGGACTTCTATAGCAACCGTATTTCCCTGTCATAACTCTCAGGGTTGGTTTGTTTTTTTTTAGTTTTGCTATTAAAACTTGGTGATGACACATGTTAACGATCTTACAGTGACATTCGGCAGTTGTACATCTGTTTGTTTTCATTAAATACTGTTTTTTGAAAAGTTTTAGCGGCGATCCGATTAAAACGCGCTTAGGATGGAAAACCTGGCAGAGGCTCTCTCAGCCAAGAGCAAATTTATTTCTCCAAGCTTGTTTAAAAAGACCAGGAATGCTGGCAGGGTTGAATAGTAAATATGAGCTGTACATCTTGTTCAGCGGGCTGCTTTTGGCTGCCTTGCATGAACCCAACAAGTGAGTAAGTGAAACGCACGTGACTGAGGGCTCTGACAGAGTTGCGCTGGTGGATTAAAATCTGATGAGTGAAGCTGCTGCCACCCCTGACCATCTGCCCCGCTCTCTGCCGTGCATCCCAGAACGGCGATATTAGGTCTGCTCAGGAATCAGCTTTTATAAAACGGTTTTTAGTCTGGAATGTTTAAGTAAGCTGAACCAGGGCTGGTTTATTTTAATACACTTCTCCTAAATGGCTTTGGGGGAGCTTTCAGGCTGCCCCAGCTGTCTAACAAGGCATGCTGAAAATGGGATGTTTTTTGTATTTCTGAGGCTGACTTAGGTAACGTGCTCGTTCTGCTTCCTCGCTTACACCTTCCTGCCCCGCTGCTCTGTGTAAATGCAGATGTGCGCCGTTATGTGCTTGCTCTGCTCCGGCACTGGGGCTGATGGCGTCCACAGCCCGGAGCATCCCTGTACCGCGCTTCCCTGCGCAGCATCGCCCGTCCCGAGAGCCAGTGCAAATCCTGCTCTCAGCCCAAAGTTTCTTCTCAGTGTATTTCAAATTGGGGTCCTTTTTACCACCCCAGTCCTGCAGAAGCACTGCTACCTATTTGTAAATACTTAATCTTAACAGCAAGGTATAATTTGTTACTCAGATATTTGTATGATAACATATACAGTGATTGCTAAACTTATATCTTCATCTGCAGAGCATCCAAACTGTGATTTAGGGAAATCTTTTGCTTGGTTTTAGAGTAAAATTGGGTTAAAATTGTTTAGCTGAAGCAAATGTGGTGTGCCACAAACCCATGCTGAGTCGTGTTAAATGCAGTAGACAGTAATGAACAAGTGTTTGGGGCTGAAAGTCCCATGCCTCGAAGGGCTGTGGGCTGCCGGGTGACCTCCTCACCTTTCCCGGTTTTTGAACACTGGCAAGTGAACAGATTGGATCAGATCTTGTTTCAGCATCATCTGTTTCCACAGCTGAAGCTCCCATATGATCAGATCGTATAAATTATTTAAGATGCAGAAGCTGTGTAACCGGAGTCTCCAGTAAAGGTTAAGGCTCCATCTGTTCTGCCAACCTCGAGGACTGCGCATTTCGCGGCATCGTTGGTGTTGCTGCATGACATCAGAAGAGTCAGGAACGCTCAGATGTGCCCCAGACTGTTGCTTCACATTTGCTTCACAGCAGTGAAGACCTCACCACGTTAGCACCGTGCGCCTGGGACGCTCTTGGCCCAAGCTCATTCGCAGTCAGTCGGTGCTGCCAAGTGCACCTTCGGCACCGGCTTTAGCGTCCTCTGACAAAACCTGGGCTGGACTGTGTACAGTGCCGAGAGAAAACATACAGCATCATGGTCTGAGAGGTTCTTGTGCAGCAGGAGGAGAAGACAAAAAAATTAAATAGGAAAAAAAAGAAATCCAGTCTTTTGACTTCCTACTGTACATACTCTGTCTGGTTTAAATTGTATTTTCAATTTAAAATCTCAGGGCTAATCGGTATTTTGGTGATTCTATCCAGAAATGAGGGCAGCAGCCTTTATTATGTAACAAAACCAAATTAAATTATTCCATGCACAGGTGATGAAGAGAATAAGACTAGAGTTTTGGAATTTAAAACTCTTTTTCCAAGTTTCAATGCTGACCACCTCCTCCTCTCGAAGAGCAGGAGTCGAGTCTCGGAAAAGCTGTCTGAAAGAGAGTTTTGCTTTGTGACTTTAAAGTCAAGTATTGACACAGTTTTCTGGTTTCTCCTCAAACCCAAGTAAAATACATATTCTCTGTGTACTATATTCTACATGTATAAATGAAACAGAGGAATGCATTTTCTTCAAATCTGCATGGCTTCAGGTGCAGGTTTATGGAGTTGCTCCAAACATCATGGCTGCTTACAATAACATTGTGAGAGTAAGGATGGGTGAAGCTTGGTCTCCTAGATGAAGTTTGCAAACTTCTAAAGCTTAATTTTCAGAGCTTCATTTTCTCCTGTTCCGTTCATTGTAGCCCATCTTGGAGTCTTTTTCTGAAGGCTGGCTGATTTCCCTGCAGTTAGAAACCAGGCGGAATGATAGATAAAATATCTACTGTGAAACTCTTGTGTCATTTTTCTATACATAGTAGTTACGGTCTAGCCTTGCATTCTTCTGATACAGAAACAAAAACCCGGGTACCGTGTTCCTGCTTTTTTCCAAGACCAATGTATAAAGCCTGAAGAGGTGTGGTGGTGACAGCTGGCTGGTACCACTGGTGTTACAGGTTGTTAGAGGTAGCGTTAATGGGCTCTGTTCTGGAGAGATTTATAGCTCACAGCTTTTGGAGAGAAGGAGAACAACCGAAGCTAAATAAAGTAGGGTGGTTGTTTTTTGGTTTTTTTTTGTAATTTGAGGAGATTTTTAGACAGAGATTTTGTTTGGCAGACCTGCCTGGCCTCATCAAAAACTTTTTTGTGTGTGTGAGATAGCTAGCTCAAAAACAGAATAATTTTGACCACCATACTGTCATATTAATGCTCAGCACTTTGCAGCTGTCGAAGACGGATCGGATGGAGCTGATGTGGGGTTGGTACCGGACCGATGCAGGCTTTTATGGACGGCAGCAGCACAGGCAGTGTAGAGGCTCTGGAGAAACCCTGTCCTCTGTTGCCTGCAGAGTCGCTGGTGGGGCGGGCAGGGAGCAGACACCGTCCCCGTCTCTGCGCCCCGGGCTTGGGGTGCATTTTGTTTGGGCTCCGGTGACAGCCCAGGAGCGGCGTGGCAGTTTTAGGAGGTGTGCCTTTCCCCTCTCCCCACCGAAGAGCAGCTGAGCTGTTCAGCCTGAATCAAAGATTTATCCCAGCGAGAAGAAAGAAATTAAGAGGAGACAG
>Ga0065711_1034601_pt1 | contig 23511 bp, 14 predicted proteins | sample Hoacrofraction12_FD_59098 | JGI IMG/M metagenome (GOLD analysis project Ga0065711, IMG submission 59098) | Hoatzin crop microbial communities from Cojedes, Venezuela - Epithelial fraction 12 v2 (version 2) | ecosystem: Host-associated > Birds > Digestive system > Esophagus > Crop | place...
CCCCCAGCTCCAGGCGGGAGGAAATCAGCCTTCACCCACCGGGAAGGGGCTGCGGCTCGGGGGTTGCGCTGTAGCGCCCAGGGGGCCGGGCAAAGGGTCTCGCAGAGCCGGAGGCGGACGGCCCGCTCTCAGGCAGGTGACAGAGCCTTTTTCTCTCTCTGAGAGAAGGCTCCGTGCTGCTGAGAGGTGCTGGAGGAAGCGTCACGGGCACCGTGTGCCATGGCGGCGGCGATAGCGGTTGCTAGCAAGAGGTGTCGCAGCATCGAGGTTGTTCACTGGGCGAAAGCTGCTGGGGGGAGCTCGGCCAAGGCCGGGAGGTACCTCACGGGACAGCTTTTCAATGATAGGTTTCACCGGCTGTGTAATTTTGAATGTACTGGTTGTATCACTAAGCAGGCCTGCTGTACGGCCACAGATGAAAGAAGAAAGCACGCTAACTCTCTAAGTGGTTATATCTGTCTATTTAAAAAAAGATGGCAAGCTAGGAAACGACCAGGCCTGATTTATCGACATTACAGGAGGCGGCCATAGCAACCTATGTGTTTTTAAGTTCTTTATGGGCATTATGGTAAAGGGGTTTGGGAGGGAAAGAAACCAGCTGCATTGCCGTGCTCATTGTCGTGATGAGCATACGGGACGGCTTAATTGAAAACATGAAAGTGAAAGCTTAGCAATGTGGAATGGACCCCAGCAGCCGGGGCCTGTTGCAGGCAGTCTCTTGGCATTGAATGGAAAAGGATCAATAGGGAGGGGTAAAGTGAAGAAGTACCTGAAAAGTGCATCCAGGTAATTCATAGATGATAGTAAAGCAACTATCCTTCGAATGACCGGAGAGATGCAGCATCGGCATGCTGAATGATGGGAATCAGAAAATACTGCACCAGCCAGGCCAGAGAAATGATGTCGGAATCGTTTAGATACTACGGGGAATATGCAAAAATTTTAATTCATTTATGACTAACGTGTCTGACGCATTTTACACACTGATTTTGTATTGTTACCTACTGGAGTAGTGTGGATCCATCGCCCAGCAGGTATTGCGTGACCATGGGAAGGAAGGTGCTAGCAGGAACCATTACAGGCGATCATACGCGTGGAGTTGATTCCAGCGATGATGGCTACGCATTTAGGTGGGAGCAAATGGCTGAGTGCAAGATGGAGCAGGTTCCTCAGGTTTCTGTGGAGGCAGCAGAAAACGAAGCCTGCAATGAAAAGACATGGCATGAGGGTGCTGATGCTGGGATTTAGAAATCACTGGGTACAGAGACAAGTTTAACAAGACAACTGAAATATGAGAACTTGGCTTGGAGAGCAGTTACTGCTACATTTAAAGATTTTGCTACGCTAGCCAAGGAGCTTCCTGTGACGGACTCCAGATGACTAGTAAAGACTGGCCTCGTCTGAAAGGCGGCTTATGCCACTGTGAGTACTGCTGGTGGCATCGGTTTCAAGTCCCTATGAAGACCTGAGCTGGTTTGCCTCACTAGGTGGTGCTGTATCCCAAAGCGCTCCTTTCTCCACATCCACGGGGACGCAGAGCAGTGACCTGAGCAAAGCAGCAGCACCTACAAGCTTCAAGAGAACTCGAGAGGCTGAAAACGAGACTGCTGAGTAAAACTCCAGTATGTGGCTGGCAGACGGTGGACTGAATGTAACATTAGCAGTTTGAATTAGTGTTTCAGCCATAGAAACAGACTCAAAGAAAACAGTAAGAGAAAGGGAGTATAGCCATTTCCCAAAGGGGAAGATTACAGAACTATGTGAAGAAAAAGCTTTAACCACTGGGAGGTTAACCAGGGCGTAGCTGACCAGCCAGCTCATGAAGAGTGTTCAGTCTAAAATTCCTGGGTCAGAGCTTGATATGGTGCAAGTATGCACTCCCTGCTAGGTGCAGGCTTAGTGTAAGGAGGGCAGTTCTGACCCTCTCAGCACCAAGGGTGGAAAGCCATGGAGAACCATAGCAAGGAGCTACACAGCAGCAAGCATTATGGCATGTGTGTAATCTGGATTTTGGATGCTTACAATATTGGTTCCTATTTTACTGTTCTGAAGAAGACAGTAAATTTACACTTTAGACAGTCTCCATCAAACATTTAATGGATTGAACATTTAATGGGTCCAAAAATCAAAAAGTTAAATGAATAGAATTTAACTTCAGAAAGATTATAGATCTTGAGAAGCCTTCAGCATGGATAATCTGATGTTTACAGAGAAAAGCCTGGTGTATACAAAACAGTAAGACAGTGATGGCTATTGAAGTTGCAATCATGACAGGACGATTTCCTCAAAAAATAGAGTATACATATCAGTACCTGTATGACTTGGAAAGTTCATAGCAATTCTTTGCATTATGTATGTCTGTACACCCTAAAAAAAATTGATTTGTTGATTGGAAGGCTAAAGTTTTATTAATCATCGGTAGGTGAGCATTTAGTTAGTAGTCTGAGTTACAGTAAAATTAGGGAGAAAGTAGGTGAGATTGTGGAGAGTTGGCATAGACAGGATCACAAGAAACAGAATTTAGGTAAATCCATTGACCCAAGCAGAGAGGTCATAGCAACCTGTGATTTAAAACCACCAGGTCAGATAGGAGGAAGCTGCCTCAGAAACAGAAGGATCCACAAAGAGTTAACTTCATAAAAACCCACATAGGAAGTGTCTGCTCTCATGGGTGTAGGGCCAAGACTGTGCTTGAGTTGGAAAGGGGAAAAACTTTGTTGCTAACCCATCAAGCTGCCTGCTTAGCTCTCATGTGTCAGTTCCACTTGTGTGAACAGCAGTGGTTACTAAGAGCAAACAAAGGGGGGAAACACTGTATGATCGCAGGAGAGTTGGGCAGGAAGAGTGCCCAGTGGTGTCAGGGCACAGGAGCTGAGGTAACGTCTGCTGAGCCCAATTTGGTCCTTCAATCAAAGTTTGTTTCCTGTGAATGATTCTGAGATCCATGATCCTTCATAGGATGCTTGTAGTAAATGTACACCTGAGTTACAGTGCCTATAGATTTTGCTGTTTGATATTCAGAGACAGAGGCAGTCATGGATGCTGTGTTACCAGACTTCTGCAGGGTAACTTGACAGCCCCCAGAGGTGAAAGAGCTATATTAATGTCATCTCTTCCTTGATGCTTTTAGTAAAAAAAGTCTGAGTTGAGGTGATTCTGGGCCATCACTTAGCATCTTCAGGCTGATAGGCTAATGAAGACATGGGACTTTAAAATAATGTTTAACATATTTACAGACTAGCATATTCAGAGCTGAGATCTGCATTTACTCTACTTGCTGTGTGCCTGCCTGGTAGTAAGTGCCTGTGAGAATCCACAGTTCTTCCCCTTTTGAGTAGGAGTGCAATGCTGGATTTAAAAACCAGAAGTAACTCTAGAGGAAGAAGCAGTAGCAGGTATGTGCTGATTCTTATGGAGAAATTCAGTTTGTGAGTTAGGCAAGGAAAACAAGGTCAAGGAAACCAAATGTTTTATATGACGGTACAGCATTTGCTATTTACATCATACAGGGGACTCAGATATGACACAAAAAGAATAGCTCTGAGTTGCGTGATAAAGGTCCTTGAAAAGCCATCAGATAGCTGGAAGAGGTGAACTAAGTTGCTGAATGTCAGGACTACACTTTATAAATGTGATGAAGTTGTCCAATGGGAGAAGAAAAAGAAAAAACTTGTACGAAGCTTACAAGAGGCAAACCGCTTGCTGCAATCAAGGCACCTTTCAAATAATTAACTGTGGAGGAAGCAGAGATGTGCAGCAGACATGCAAGTTTATCGCTATCAAAATCTGTGGCACTTGTCTATACCTACAACTGATGAGAGAGATACAAGAATACAGGGCTTTTATGCATAGCTATGATGGATTATACAGTCATAATTTCCTTCCCGTCCTTCTACCCTTCGTGTTTTAGGGCTGTTTTATAAAGCTGCTTACTGATAGCGAATGTCTTCAGACTCAGATGCCTTATTTAAATCTGCCTTTACATTCAAACAGAATTTGTGGATTCCTAACCTTTTCTAAGGGCTACCTGCTGCTCTTCAATGGAAAGGTTGGTGAGAAAATAAGAGATACACTGCCATGTTTTGACAGCATTTGTATTTTTTGCTGTACCATGAAGAAACATGTCCTTAATTGGGAAGGTACATGGCTGACTGCAAAGGTAGGGAAATGTGAAAAAAAGATGTTGGGAATGGCTTATTTAGGACACAATGCAGATAGCTTTTGAAACAAAGCAGCAGATTGAGTCCTTTACTGAGATGGTGACACATATTTGTAAAGTATTCCAGCGCTATTCCTGTTACTAAGAAGTATACAAAATTTGTCAAAGAATGGAGTGGGCTCTGAACTCTGAATATACATGAACAAAGTAGCTGAAGCTTGTGAATCTTTTGACAAGCAATTGATGGTTTTTAAGACGCGCGAAAGCAGATCTGGGACAGTTTTAATGCAAGTGAATGCTAAGAGAAGGAAAACACTAAGTTTTTAATTGAGAAGGCTTCTTGGCTTCCTTTCTGATCTAGTGTGTCAGTGTAGTAAAAGGAAAGGAAAAGAGTGATCAACACGAGAAAGAACTGCAATGACTGAGAACTGTGCAACTGCCAGGTTCTTACAGAGCTCTGTTGGAGTTTGGGGTGACAGTTGTCACTGTGTTGTGGTTGTATCATATGAAAGGTTTCACTGCCAAATTCTAAAGATGAAGTGTAAGCTTTCAAGGTTATAATATAGAAGATTTATTTTTTTTAATGTGACTGTGAATGCTCACAAAAAGGTTTTCTTGGTTTCTTTTTAGCATTAGGGAAACATTCTTAGGCATATAGATAAATTTCAGTTGATCTGCAGAAAACATGTTATATGGGAGAAGTGATCTTGCTCAGTTGATTCCCTCCCTCCCTCCCCTCCCCCAAGAAAGTGTAGGAATGTATAATATTTGCATGAACAATCTGTGAGATTTGACTCACCCACTCAGGCTGTATTGTTATGCATTGAGTGGGTTAACCGGTCTTGGGGGCGGGAGATGCAGCAGGTTTTTATGTAGCTGCCTGAGTTTGTAAGAGGTTTAAGTTGAAACACAACAGATTCTGAGACCTGCTTTATGACTTAAGTACCTAAGGTAGCAGCTAAACACATCAAAGTCCATTAGTGACTTTCCAAAAGATGGATCTTTTGCTTCAATGAGATAGTTTGCCTAAAATTCCTGTTATTTTCTTTTATTTGATTAAGATATGCTTTATTCCAGTTAAGAAGTACAGTCTACTGAGGTAGACATCAATAGATATAGCTTACTTTGGAACGACTTCCAGGGACCTGCAAATATTTCTTCTGAGGATGTACTGATTCTGATTCACTAGGCAGACCACAGAGGTAAACTTCTTGTGTCACTCAGAGATCTTGTCTCAAACATCAGGAAGCTGTAGGGGTTCTTCTAATGAAGAAGCTATGCGTAAAGCTAGTTTAGAGCCATAGTAAGGAAGTCTTGCACAAAAGCCATGTAAATGCCTTCCAGTCACGAAAAGGTGGGAGTCTGAATGAGATTTTTAGTGATGTGCATGAAAGCTGCATCTTAGAAACACACTAAAAATGTGGAACGCTTAGCTGTATGTATAAAAACCTAGGGAGAGGCCTGAGCTAAAGAAAACATCCAATTTATTGAGCAGACATGCAAGTGGTTGTATTTTCTGTGGAATGTGAGAAAAGAAGTAGCAGAGATGGAGCATGGAAATGAATTCTACTTTAGCTGCATTCAGCTAAGGTAATTGTGAGGCATCTAGTAGTTAAGATCTGATTTTGGTAAAAAAGTAGTGACATGTTTTGTTTAAAACCATCATGGATTTACTTCATTTCATGAAGATTCTCAAGACAAACTTTAAATGAGAGGAAGTATAGCCTATTCCATGAAATAAATTACTTCTGAAGACCTTCCCAAATCTCTATTGAAGCCAAATATGACAGTGCATTTTTATTCATATTCTCCTGATGCACATTTGCTGTTATAATTCTGAGCTGCTACAAATGCTGTAGATAGAAATCATCTTGGGGAAATTACACTATTGTTTGTATATATAACTCCTGAGTAGCCAAATGCATCCTTATCATAACACTTTCTCTGTTGTGTATTTGGTCTGGGAGTGCTCACAGGATCAAAATAGACTCTTCTAGGAATTAACCATTGGCAACAAACAAAGGGAGACCTAAAATAACCTGATGATGATCTCCAATATTTTTAGATCAATGCGTTCCTGTTCAGGACCTTTCTTATTGCATTATGGTATGAATTTTGAAACTTTTTGGTATCATTGCTTCCATTTTCCAGTCTTCTTAGCTTCTCACTCACTTGCCAGAATATGTCACTCCAAGGTCAAATCATCTGCTGATTGAGGTTTGTTCAAGCAGCTGACAGAAATTGTTTTGGGCAATAGCCTGACCTTGGACTAGGAGATTTAGCAGCTTGGAAGTCAGCAGTAGAAAATTATGCAATGTGGAAGAGTGGTTATTTGTTGGTTATTAAGCTTTGCTTATTCAAGGAAGTAGAAAAAAATACCTTTGACTTCACATAGTTATTTGGATATTTCATATTTTTCCACAATACTTTTTTTTAATGATTGTATGTAGTTATATTTTCTAGGTTATATTTTCTAATAATATGTAACATTCTGAGCTTTTGGTATATATTAGTATATTATCCTGGTATCTATTATTTCTAATAATATTATTTCCAATAATGATACATGTAATTATGTCATTGTGAGCTTTTATCTCAGTACTTTTGAATGTGAGAAAATTAATGTTTAAGAGCAAGTAATTGGTTTGCATTCTACATACATGTGGGAAAGTTATTTGTCTAATTTCTAGAATAGTGGAACATGGGCATGTTGGCTTTATTTCACTTCAAGCAAAAATTAGAATAATTTCTTTTTAGAGCAATTGGTGCTGTTGTCTGATTATATTTTATGAAATAAAAACTGTCCAGAAACAGAATTATATGTTTATCAGTATATCTATAGAAATGCAGATACTGGGTCACTAAATCCCTGGTAGGGCTGTAGGAAAAGCTACAATATCAAAAATTACAATGACACTAAAGAAGAGTAGATATGTGCTAGAAGGAAGATTAAAATCCCAGACTTGCAACCAGCTGCTAACAAGAATGAGTAAAAGTGCAGGTGTTTCCCGCAGGGATTCTGACTGCTTTTGGTGGTAAACCACCGATTGCCAGGGATACGTAAGCCCACAGAAATTAAGCTGGAGAGCAGAAGTAGAACTGTTAGAGCTAATAAGGTTGAAGTAAGCCTGCCTTTAGCCTTTTTTTCCTTAACGCTTTATAGGAAAGACCATTATTTTCAGTATTAGTTTCAAAAGCATTAGTAGTGTGCAAATGCTTAATGGGAGTGGAGCACCTTTATTAAATTAAAAAAAAATTCCTCTTCCTGGTGTTTGGTCTTGCATCACAGAATCAGCGTGGCAAGTGACTTCTAGTTTTGTCTGCAGTGGGTTTGAAATAGCTGATACTTTTATATCTCCTTCTATTTTTCTGAGCCATCCTTGTTTGCTATGCGTTTTTATTATTGTTTCTATTTAATGCCTGGGATTTTTTTCTGTTTTGATTTTATTCAGATTGTCCTTTTACTAGAAGTTTTGGCTAGGGCTTATACTTAACAACATTTAGCCTACTTTAAAAATACTTCAGAATGTTATAATAGGTTATTATATTTATATTTTATTATATTAAATGTCAATAGAGTAACTTGAAACACTGTTTTATCAGTCAGAAAGAGATCATTTAATCCACTTCCCTTCAGGCTGAAAGACCCTCCACAAAATTGTAAACATAGCTCTCTTAATAGGCAGACTAAGTGAAGTTTATTAGCTGTACATTTGAACTTCTCCCTGATGCAGAGAGAACTCAGATGGATTCGTATTCCACAACTGAGCTGGATTCATGTGAAACTTTAGGCTGAGAACTCTCTCTTTTGAGATTAACAAAAAAAGAACGCAGAGAAAGGGAAGCAGTAAAAGATACATACCTATATAAAATACAAACCAACAACAGAATAAAGGTCTTGGTTATTTGTAATTCAATAAAATTTGGCATGTGTTCCTTAACATACACTTTCATCTGGGATCGAAGTGTAACAGAAAAAAAAATGAATAAAACAGTATCAGCAAATAATCTGTAATATATATAGTCTATTGGGAATCCCTACTTAAGAAACAGTGATGTGATTTTTGGAAAGTTATGTGAGCAAAGAATCCTTCAATCAACTTATTAATTTGAGATGTTATGCATGACATTTTTCAGGTCTGTTTTCCATATCCCTATTATAGGTCTTCAGAGAAAAAAGGCAATAGGTCCTAATTCTTGCAGCTGGCAACACTTACAGTATCCATTTTCCAGTAAATGAGAGACTTCTGCTTCCCATTCTCCAAAGATTACTCTGAACCATGCAATTAGCCCCTTACAAATATATCAATAGTACCATCCATTCATTTAGCATAGCAATTTATATTGCCATTTTATAGAACACAAAAGACAATTATATACATTACATACATTTCTGGTCAGCATACTATCAGTCTATTCTTTCCATTTTTTATTTTCATCCAAAAGATACTCTAAATAAAATTGTGATCTTTACCCTTTTCTCCCTCAGAATTTCAAATTATAAAGATCAAACTATTGCCTTTTCTCTACATGATGGCACTTTAGGAAAAATAGAAATTGCTATCAGCACTTTACCGTGTTTAATTTATGCAATAATAAAAAGCTGTAGACCTTGGCCACACAAATGTAGATAAAACTTTGGTAGCAAGTTTTGAAAATTTTGCTAAAATTCTTTGAAGTGGACTTATGGCTCTTCATCTGTTAGATATGGGTATATTAAAATGGCTATTTTTTACTCAGTGAATCTACTTTGTATACCCTGGCATATCTATTACATTTAGAGACAAAAGCTTCGTATTTACCTTTGTAGAATCAAAGTGAGCGAGCTAGATTTATTCCTCCTGTATCCTTAGCAACAGAGTTGCTTAATAAATTATCCTTAAAGGAGAAAATTTTGTTATGTTGTACCTGTATAATTCCATTATAATGGAATGATAGAATGATTCCTTAGAGAAGGCAGACACAGCTTCACCAAAATAAAGCATTATACATCCATTTGAATTAGCACAAAGGTAACTTAAACATAATTTAGTCATCCAAAACATGATTACTAGGTATCAAACAAGAATACAAAACCCCCAAGCTAATTTTCAGATCTGAGATTATGGGTGCATCTACATTAGAAATTCGGTTGTGACCAAGAGTGCACTTTTGAAGCATCCGCAGCTCCTGCACTTGTTTCATGTTAGGGAGTGATCTTGAGTGCATGGGTTGTACTTCTGAATGGAACTAAGCTGACATCCTCCAACTGGTACTGGAGATTCAGTCTCTAGGAACAGACTAGAATGAGTTCAAAGTAAAACCCCCAAAATGTGCATTATGTGAACATTTGGTCCCTGGGACTAACTGTTTCACAGTACAGATCTGCTCCAATTGCACTGCTTTCCTTGTTAATACAGCCATAGCCTACTTTGCTAATTAGGAAAATTTGCTATTAGGAAAATATCTTGAAGCAATATGAAAACCAAGCATGCCATTTCTGGAGAGTTGCTTTCTAAAATGTCTGTACTTGAAGAAAAACCCATCTAAGACACCACTGCTACCTACACTTTTCTTTGCAGAGAGAAGAGATATTTCTTAAAAACTTTATGCCATAAGTTGAACATTTCTTACTTGTCACAGAACTACAGCTTCTGTCTGTCTCAAAGAGCTAAAGAGATTTTCAGTGTCTCCGCAGTGCTATTAACATAGATGACAAAACAGCAACGATTATAAATACCTAACAAAACAAGCCACCGCATTGCATATGGTTTTGTATCTGTCTCAAGGTTAAAGTTTACAAATAAGGCCTATGCCCATGGTTTTGTAGTTTGTCTCATGATACAGTTAAGAAAAAAGAACCACATCATTAAGCTCCGCTACAAAAAGTGTTCTCCAGCTCTGGAATTACAATGTCCTTTTCTTCAGATCTTTGGTTTATTTCCTTAAAATAACAAACTTAATGCATCGTGTACTTTCCTAGGAGCCTCCATTTTTTCCAGGCTACTCTTCACAGACCACTGTCCCTAACACAGAGACCACTTGTCTGCACAGCTCTGTTGGTAGGCAGCAGATCATTCACAGACTGGAGTAAGCCTGAACTCCCTTTGAAGACTCAGTATGATGGCTCTGTTTGCACTATTTTACTACAATCATTTTCAAGGACTGACAGAATAGAGAGCCTGCCCTTATCCATACTGCAGATTGTATGGTTCTTCCAGAGAACCCACAATAATTTCCTTAAAACACATATTAAGAAGCATGTCTGAGCATAATGTCTGTTGTACTATAATACTTCTACTGTTCTTTAGATATCCCAGCCATACCCACCTAGCCCTCACGCAGCAACACGCACACTCCAAAGAATGTGCTTCTCCTCTGTGACTTCTCAGCACCTATAAAATCTATAGTTCACAACAGCCTGATAGTTCAGGGAGAGTGAATATTGGGGTGTTTCCAGGGAAGTGTAAGAAGAAGAGCAAATGAACTGACCAGTGCCATAATGCCAAATCCCAGCTTCAGTGAGAGGTCAGATGACTCTGCTGCCAGTCCTGATCTGCCATCAGACGCAGCATCTGAGCCAGCTCTAAACAGGCTCAGCCACTTGGCATAGTGCTGTGCTGTGTCGAAATACCAAAACAATGTAATTAGAGCAGAAGGACGTACCAGAACAGTCTGTCTCTGAAGTCAGTGTATCTGGGATCATGTTGTGTATTTCTGATAGGGTGCTGCTTTGCATAGTGTGGGTGCACATTTAATGGCCAGTATCCGTAGTCCCACAGGTGCACAAAGTGAAGGAATTGGGAACATCAAAATATGGAGAGGGCAAGGTGGGAGAGACTGTTGCTACTGGAGTGCAGTAAAAGACTGCAATTTGCTAGGAAAGCTCAAGGGCTGTAAGATGTGGCATCTGGCATACAGGGAGGAGGAACTGTAGTAGATGATAGTACAACTTTTGTTGTAGTTGTACAGGACAGAAAGAAGCATGCAAGTGGTATTCTCTTTTGTGGAGAGAGGAGGAGGGAGCCCAGGGAGAATATGGGAATCCACAGTAAGCATGGGGCAAGGAGGCAAAGACAGAACAAAGGAGTGAAGGGCGGAAGTCACAAGCAACTGCAGAGGAAAGGAAAGGAAACTGGGCTGCAGCTTCCTAAGTGCCTATGATGTTGAAGAGTAGGGTCTCAGGAGGAGAGTCTTTTCTTGAGAGAAATCATGCCTTGAACACTGATGGAAGTAGGTCTCCCAAGTACAGCCCCAGGGGCTGCTCAGGAGAATAAACAGGGAGACAGTCTGGACAGAAAAGGGAAATACATGAAAAAGAAAAAAATAGTACCTTCTTCAGAATTCTTCCTAAAAGAGATATTTTCGCTTTCTTATATATGTTTGTTGCAGTTTGGGTTTTTGGGCAAGGAACAAGATTAAGCTAGCTGTGGCAGACCCTAGGCCTCAGTTTCTCACATCTAAAATCAGGCAAACTTCCCTTTGATAACAACAGTCCTGACTAGTGTCTAGCTCCAGCTGCCTGTCTGATAGTGATGCTGGGTGCCTTCCCACATTAAAAGGGGGGTTCCAGGCTTGTTTTCCAGGGAAAAGGGCCTTAATTTGTTATCGCAAAAAATATTGTATCAGTAGCATCATGAAGCATTTATTTTTTCAACTGTGGAAAAGCTTTTGCACCATTTAAAAATAAAAGTGAAGGTTTTCAGCAGAGGCAAAGGTGGGGGCTCCTACAGTTACTGCTCCTGCAGTTTCCAGTACCTAAGATGTTTGTTGGAGTAGTGGTTGGAGTAGAAGGCAGAGTGCTGAGCGGGAAGGTGAGGGGGTCGGGCAGATCGCCACAGAACGGGTGGAGCTCCCTGGAGCCTCTGACTTACAGTTTATGAGTCAGAGAATTAGGGTTGATGGTTGCGATTCTACGTGCTGGGTAAAGCAGAGATCTGAGATAATGAGATAGTGGTCTTCCCTGGGAGAAGAGAAAGGCAGTAGCTGAAAGTCATAGATGAAGAAGGTAAGAAGAAAGGAAAAAGATAAAGTGGGAGTAGGTCAAGGCATACATTTTAGCAATGGTGCTGGAATTTCAGGTCTTTAAACCTCTTCAACAGGTGATACTTCCTCTCTAGGGCTCTGTAGCTATTAATATGGAAGAGAGACATTAAAATGTAGAGAGACAGTCTGGCGCTTAGTCCCCGAGAAGTTTGCAGACAGGGATGTGTGGGAAACTTCCTCAAGGAAAGTGTTTTGCCCTGAGGGTGTAAATGGTGGAGTGTTTCTTCATGGCTGGTCCTAAGCAAAGGGAGCTGGGGAGGCTCAGGCCAAGATGATCTGCTCTTCATTAGTGAGCTGTAAAAGGTCCCAGTGTGTTTTGGAACGCTTGAAGAGATTGCTGTTTGCAAGTGTCATAGGATGACTTTTCAGGTTCACCTTGTTGTAGCCTGAATGATTTGATAATGCCTTGTCTACACTACACTTCTCTTACAGTCTATGGATGTCCCTGCACTTTATTAATTTTCTTGATAATACATTTGTTACTCAGCTTTGAGCTGATTACTTCATTTTGTGTCCTTTTCTTATCTGATTTCATTTTATTTTACTTTTTTCTTTTTTAATTTTGCCACTTAGTTGAAGGTGATTACTGCATTTTAATAACTGAAATTACTGCAGCATTTTGGAAGTAAACAGTTTACCACTAGTTAAGCTGAATCCAATTCTCTTTCAAAGGCCAGTTACCCAATAACAGGTCACATGTGGGGCATGTGGGTTTGAAGAATATCAACAGCAGCCTGAAACTACATTGTACTATTCAGTGAGTAGATAAATTTGTTAGATTTCAATACTAATAGTTGCTCAGGCATCATTATTTTATATGAATTTATTCCTCTTTTTTTCTGTTCTATGCATTTCTGTAGCACTTCTATTATTATAATAATTTAGTACATCTCTATCATTTCCTTTGACTATTATTTTCCTTAGAGAATACCTGAAAAGTGGACACAATTAGATTACTGAATAATGCAAACCACAAGAGAGATTTACACAGAAGAAGAAAATACAAGCTAATGGCTAGTTCAAACTGTATTAAATACAAAATGTAACATTTATCATAAGGTTTCTGAATTCCTTAAGCATCCTGTATAGCCTATAGCCTTTGTTTCAACACTAGAGCTGTGCAGCCTCTCCATTTAAAGTGCACAATAACTGTTCAGAGGAAGGGAGATTTTTGCATTTGCAGATGCATATGCATTCAGTAAAAGTTTCCAGCAATTGCTGAGTAAAACTCCAGTTCTCCAGATCATTTCTACCTCAGTGGGACCTGCAGAGCTTAGAAGCACACTGATTTCTGAATCCCTTTCTAAAACTCACTCTGATGTCGGAGACGTTTTTTCTTTGTCTCAACTCTGTTTATCCTGGTCAGCACTTCAGCCATCTTCTCTTTACTAGTTATTTGACATCCATCATTAATGTACACTATCAGGATGTTCTAGTGCAAAGCACTAAAAAACATCATGGTGAATGCTTCTATCACTCCAGAGCATGTTATGATTTTAAAGACTGGACCTATTACAAAATAAGAATGCTGCTTCACTGTATGCAGGAAGAGAGTTATATTAGTATATGGAGAATCAGTCTCTGCAATCAAGCTATTTCCTGATACGCATCTCTTCATAGCACATCACATGAGTATGTTTTAACAGGATAAATTGAAGCAAAACAAATATCTTCATTCTACTTCTCTGTTTTTTTAGAGAAACAGGAAATACAAAAGGAAATTAATACATCCAGCACTCCTGGGTAATAATTAGCTTAGGAATTTGAAACACAGTTGCACAGAGAAGAATATATGCAGAGTCAGAGACCGCAGTGACATCCCACACTGTGAAGTTCTTTAGAATTACTGATATTATAAACAAAGTAAAAGCTCTTCTTTTCGTGAACAGCCGCCTCAATGTCACTTGTTTCCACATTCCGGCTTCTGTCGCTGCAGCCCACACTCTCTCTGTTGCTAAGTGCTTTAGGCTTCTGCAATATGTTCCAGCAGCTCCCTGTTTCTCTCAGATCTCCAAACGTGCTATCATCTGAGAGCAGAATGTCTAGGTTTATCTGACATGGTAAGAAAAAAAGATTAAACTGTACAAATTACGGCTTCCTAAGGAACACGAGAATTTTCCGTACCAAAAAATGTCTTTGTAATCTTGCATGCCCTTTCACAACGTTTTGTTAGAGCATGTTTTCAATTCACAGTAGGCTATGTGAAGGATGGGGGCACGTTATGGCTCCTGGAGGCAGCTATAACTAAACCTTGACTGTAAGTGAAAATAGCAGCACAGACCACACAGTACTTGCAGAAGCTTAGATCAGTGGCGTCACTGAGCTATGCAAATAAAGAAGCTCATAAATGCAAATCATAAGAAAAGTGGGAAAAAAAGACAATACAACAGTTATGAATTTATATCATTTTGTAATTGGATTAGTAAGTATTGACTGTTGAATCTATTCATCATTCTGGCTTAAACACTGTTGTGTTTCTTCTGCCCTTGTAGCAGGCACGTAGTAGCTTCCGTTTAGGAAAGAATGATATTGTCATAGTTATTCACACAGCTATGCCTGTCTTTTTTTTTTTCTTGGTGGATAGGCATCTTACCGAGTGCAGTTTTCAGCCCATGTGCATTTACCCATCCAATTCCACAGCTCTCCCTGTATCCTCGGCTACGGCACCAGCATACCTAGTACTGTGATTGCTGGCAGGTTTTGCTGTACCTCTTCCATTCAAATTAAGATGAGCAACATTAACGGTGATTAAAGAGCTGTCTTAAAAGCTAACATATATAATTAACCTGGGTGCACATCACCCCTATCAGATACCAGAAAAATTCTGGATACATATTTATGTTAGATTTGCCATATCCCAAAGCCAGCTCAAGGTGCAGGCATAGTAGGCAGTATTTTCATGAGAAAGTAATTCAGCGCATTAGGACTGGATCAGTAGAACGAACAGTTGATACTGGCACCTCATTTTTCCGTGGTATGAGTTTTGGGGGTTTATTCTGGATTACATTTAGTCTGGTCCCCGGCGCCAAACACCTCCACTGCACATGTGTTTCAAAGCTTTCTGAAGAGAAGTGTTAGGTATGTGCTGGAAGACCTTGTGACGATGCAGCTCACATGCTATTTTGGAACCTGCTGTCCCCATTAGCACTAGGGTGCATGTGGAGCAGATCTGAAGCAGAGCTGCTGTTTTCATTTCCTCCTTAAGGAATTTAGTTTGTATGCACCAAAACCACTCTGAGAACTGAAACACCACATGGTAAATGGAGGCAATGATGGGATCTTCATCCAAGCTGCACTATTGCTTTGAAACAAATTGCTAATATAGACACAGCCTTTGACAGCTGCTGAGGGCAGCAGGCTGCCAGTTCTACCAGGGCCTGGGAGAGGAGATGAGCTGCTTTAGACTGAATCTCTGCCCTCCATAGAGACCACATTTCAATATCACTGCATGCCTTCCTGCTCTCCTACCGTTGCTCTGTCTTCTTCCTGTTTCCATATCCCTTCCCACCACCAGGAAAAGGTCTCTGACCTGCCCCATGACCATCCACGTGGAAGGTAAAGGAAGCCAACTGTGCCTGCGGGAAGATGGTGCAGGCTGTAGAGTGAGGACTGACAACGGTGAGAGACCTGAGCGTGGAGGTGCTGTAGCCACAGAAGACTGAGGGAAGAGTGTCTCTAGGGTGTGGGGGGGGCATACATATGTTGTGAGAGAGGGGTGTAAAAGCCCCCATGGCTTCCAAAACTCTTCTGCTTTTTTTCACACCTCAGCCTCCTCCTCTTTCATCCTCACTTAGCCTCCTAAAATGTCACTGGCAGTCCACAGTATCCTAACATTCCCCTGGAATGAAAAAAAAGATCCCTCCCAGTGTCCCCATTCCTTACTCTGAAATAGCTCGTCTGCTACTGCTGCAAATTTCGATTAACTACACAAATACAGAATTTTTAAAACCATGTTTCAGCAGATGCTTCCTCTCTGCCTCATTCTCCCCATACAGAGGGAAGGAGAGTTTCTTTTTAAATTTGCCTGGTTTCTCCTGGTTCCTAGGCCTCTTCTTTGCCTCCAAACATGTTCTTTCAATAACTGCATGCTGAGACAAGACGTGTTTTGACTCTGTCTTCATTCCCTCAGTTAGTCTGGGCCTGAAACCAAAGCTGATAACTGCTCCTTCCCTTGATCAGAACCTGAGGTAGGATGTTCTGTTGCTTGACATCTTAAAAGCCTCTGTGGAGGGCCAGCGTTAGGACACCCTCTGCTCTGCAGTAGGGTTAAATGGGTTATTTTGAATCAGAGAAGAATACCAGCCAAGGCAGATGTTACTCTCAGCTGGGATGCAGCAATTAATAACTAAAAAGTGGTCTAAGAATCAACTGGAAAGCATGCCTCATCTCTTTCTAGCTGGACAAAATAATGCCACAGCCCCCCCCCCCCAAAACGTGGGGCGGAGGCCCAGGCCAAACGTGAGGTACACATGGCTCCTCCACCGCTCCGTACTTCCTGCTGCTTTTCCCCTGGAGCACCAGTTAAACTAAGTGGATTTCACAGTGTAGTCATATGCTTAACTTGCTAATAATCAGCTCAGTGTAAATATCGACACAGTGCTGCAGAGAAGCTCAAATGTCATTGTAATTGTTAGCTTGGATCACTTCAGCATGGTGAGGAACAGAGAGAACAAAGTTGGTGCCAGAGGACAAACAGGTGCTGTACAGCAATGGCAGGGGAGCAGAAAGGAGAGAGGCAAACCAGTCCGAGAGCTGGTAAAGCTAGGGTCATCTGGAGTCCTCCAGCTGGACTCTGACACTGTGGAAAAGGAGTGCCCAACTGAGCCACTACAGATTCACACGAGGTGACACCAGCGATAAGATTTTCAAGATCTTTCTATGCAGAAACACTGGGGAAAAAATCAGGGGCAGTAGCCAAACCAGTTTTGCATTCGGTTGACAACGGCCAAAAGCATAAAGTGCTGATATAGTTAATTTGCTAGTATCCAATTAAAATAAAACCAAAAAATAGCCCCCCCCCGCCAGCTGTAATGGACAGCAGTTTGACATCTTTGCTGAGATGCTTCTATGAAGGCCAGGGAATAACCAAGTAGAAGTGACCTGTATATCCCATGTAAGGAGATCCGTCCAGGAAGCACTGAGACATGTTGTGTTGCAGTGCTGTGCCCGCTACAGTTATGGAAAGGCAACTCTCATATCCCCTGTAATAACTACAAATGTATCTTTAAGGGTAGTATACACAGATGCAGTGCATTCCCTGCACTCCATTCTTGGTATGTTACTAAGAGAAAACTGTTTCTATGGAGAGCTTATTGGTGAGCAAGATTAACTGTTTTGATGAATTATAAAAAAGGTAAATTAATTTTTAAAACAAAATAATGCATCAGAATGCTAATGATATGAAATCACACTAATATTGAATTTCAAGTACATACTTCCCTCCTCTTTTTTACTATTTTTCTTTTTAACCTCAAGTAGACATTGATCCTAAATTCTGTATGGTCTACAAACTGATATAAATAAGTATCTGTCCTGTAAAATACTTAACTAACTGTAACAGCCACCTATGCAGTGGCTACAAAATATCCACCTGAAAATTTGTTTGTTTTTAAAAGCTAAGTATAATTGTACAACAGTTTATTGTGGATTATAAGTATCTATATGGCCATGAATATGCCATGTTGTGAAGTGAACAAAAGAGCTCTGAAATAAGAATGGTAAAGGCAAAGAAGGAGAGAACAAGTACATACGTTAAATAAAGCTCAGCATTTAATTTTAACATGCTTCTGTGGTAACAGCTAGACTCTACAGATGACAAGTCATAGATATGTGGGAGCTTGTGCATTCCTGCTTCTTTCTTGTTTATAGCTCTAATTATTTTATACTGTGCTGAAACAGACCTTGAAAAATGCTATGCTTGACTTAGAGAACAGTTTATATTATCAATAAACAATTTGGCAAAGTAAATAAAAAGAAGCTACACAAAAAGAAATCAGTGAGGAATTCCACAATTAAACCAACTGGAATTTATGAGTGACCTCTTCTTTTTTTATCCTTACATCTGTAAAGATTATTCATTTCATTTGAGGATGCACTTCAATATTTTTGGTATCAGAAGTATTCCATATGTTACATATTAGTTTAATCAATTGTTTTGGGGTTTTTTTTTTTGGTTCTTCATAAGAAAGTCAGCCCAGGATCAAAATTCAACCTTAAATGAACATGCAGAAATGTAGTTTCTCACTGGCATCTAAGAGGAAGCTTTTCTTTCCATTAGCAGGTAGGAGCTGCAATCTATACCCTTCTGGTTTTATGCCGCCCTTTTTTCTCTCTCACTTGGTTGCAGTCTTACAGATCTAGCACCAACATAGGAATACACACATGGCTGCCTAAAGCAGGAGGATTCACAGGACAGCAAATATTAGTTAAGAGAAGCCTGACTGATCTGGCTGTGCTGATTTAAAAAAAAAAATAATTACAGACCACAGTGCTGTGTCCCTCCCATCTGCCAGAGGGTACCGTCCTTGCAGGAGGTGTGGCAGAAGAAACTGCAGGCATCTGACTCACCTGCCTCAATGTCCTCACTAGTGGTTAAAGCTAATTGCCACATTGTACAGGGAAACAGGTACAGTTCCGTCTCCTCTCCCTCAGGGCGTAACAACTTTCAGCAGAAGGGTAGGGCAACTAGCTGGGGCAGTAATGCATTAAGAAGTAACATCTTAATTCTGCCTTTCTACCCTGTGTAGTTAGTGTTGCCAACATTATAAGACAGTAAAAGCCTTTGGCCTAAACTGCCAGGTAAGGCCCTACATCTACTCACCTCCTAATTTCCTGCATTCTTTTTCCATATCTTCTCTCTTGCATTCTCTTTCATCCATCCCCCAGTTCTCCTTCCGTCTCCCTTCTCTTACCTTAGTGCTTGTTTAGCATAGACTATCTCCCGCTGACATCTCAAAAGTTGCCACCGTAAATTTGAAAACAGTCCTGACAGCCAGCTGCCAGTGTACAAAAAAACTCCAAAACATAGTTGATCTGAGCATGCACAGGGATCAACCTGATCTAGCTGAAGGTGTCCCTGCTCATTGCAGGGGGGTTGGACTAGATGACCTTCAAAGGTCCCTTCCAACCCAAACTATTCTATGATTCTATATAAGGAATTCTCTGCACATCAATACATGATATACCCTTCACCCGCAGCACACAGAACAATGCGTGCAGTACTCAGTCCTCCCTACAGTAGCCTACGTTTCCCTCAACCCACTTTATGCTGTCCCCAGATTTCCTATACTTCGTTTTATCTCCAACATCCACTACATATACGAGTTCCGTTTTCATGTGCCCCTTCTCATACTCTTCATATTCTCTGCATTGGATTTTAGCTCCAGTCCCACTTCTTTTATTCCCATGTCTCTCCACACCTTCCTGTACACCCTTAAAAACATAAATTTGGGAATGATCTGGTTTCATCTTTGCTGGAGCCAATACCATCTTTGCTAGAACAAGCTTCATTTTTGTGTAACAGGATTACAGACCAGTAACCAGCTGTCATGACCAAAACCAGTTTCACTTAAGTCCTAAAACTCTCTGGAGACAGCAACCATTACAATAAGGAAAAAATCAAAGGTTTGACACCTATAATCCTGTAACTGCAGGAGCCTCTGTGTATTTTGTGTTCTATTTTAAAATCCACTAAGTACTTTGAATTGACAATGGAACAAATGTTCTGAGGCTCACTGATGGCATTTCTAATCAATTCAGTGAGTAATGACTGCAAATTTCTAGGGAGCTATTTATTTGCAATGAAGAAGAGAAAGAGATGCTTGCTATTCTGTCTGAGACACTGAAGCTGCATGAAAGAAACAGAGGGGAAGAATAGAAACCTCTTCCCTTGCCATTTCAGGTTTCTGTTTCTTAAAGGGAGAAGTGTATCCCTGAATGGTACTTGAAAAGGAGAAGCAGCAGAGGTGTCCATACACGTGTCCAGCTTTCATTACCTGCAGGTCTTCATTGTTTCACTGAAATCCTTTTCACTAGTTTTAGTCTCCAACATAGAACGCAAACAAAATACCAACAAATCTTTCTTTCACTAGGCTAGAGTTTCATAGTGACCTATTTTCTTCTGCAGAAACCTCATTTTTAGACAATCTACAAAAAATACCTCACCATTTCCTATCCAAGTATGATAATCGTACCGGGTTGGGGTAGGCCTAATATCTTTGATTTTGAAAAGCAGGATGTCCTGCCTTTCAGAGTAGTAGCAGAGAAATAAAGGAGTGCCTAGCCATTTGTTTGCAAACCGGGGCAGAAATGTACAGAAAGTCTCTCTCTGTGCTATTAACTTCCTTCTAAAAGGATTAACCTGACTCTTGCTGAAGCCAATGGAAAGACTTCATTTATATTAGCTGGGGGGAATCTCAAAAAAAAAAATCAAGAAAAAAAATCAAAAAAAAATCAAGAAAAATCAAGCAATGAAACTAGATTTTCCATTAAAACTATGCCCCATATCCCAGAAATATGCACAACTGGTAGACACTTCCTATGTCCAAGTTCCAGAAATGCCAGATATAAATAAAAGCATCAACTCAGATACTGTAAAGACATAAATTATCATCTGCATGAAAGATAAATAATCTTCACAGTTTAGTGATATGTGTAAGGAAATGAGAAATCATATTTAAGTAGCATTTTGATAGGATGTTGTGAAGTTACATATGGGAACTGAAAGGTTAAGCCACATAAAGGAACAGGAAGAAGCAAAGAGTGGACAATGGTATGTCCTGTGTATACATCATGTCATATACAATAAATATTTATATGCTATAAAATGACAAAATAAAGAGGTAAGGGATAAGCACAGGATGACACAGACCCTCCAGTAATGGTAATTTCTCCAGCAGTTGATCAGTCTGCAAACACCAGTATGGCTACACAAATGTAAATTTCGAGTGTGGATAACAAACAACCCACTATTTGCACTTCGTGAACTCTTTCCTGCTAGACAAACAAGCAAGGTTTACAAGAATAAATAGTTGCTTTCCTTGTTTCTGTCTGAAATATACAGTGCAACTAAGTCAATGGCCAGTTATCAGTTACTCAAATAATGGTAGAAACGGCTACAGTTCTTGTTAGCAGAAGAAGTATATTGCTTTTTGTTCTTGTAAGGGTGACCACCTTCTTGTTGCTACTTCCTGCTTCCATTTATTCAAAGAGGAAGGGGTTTGGTCTTCCAGAGATGTTAGAGAATTTCTTTTTTCAGCCTAGAGACCTGCAAGTATTACTTTTTACTAAATCCAAGTAACCTGGAAAATACTTTATACGAATACCAGCTTGGTATAAGAAAGCAAGAAATTATCTTAATTTGATTATTTTAAATGGATTGGAGTTTTGTGTAGTTGGAAGATGATCATTACAGAAAGGAGTGCTACGCAGACTAATATATAAATAGCTCGTGCTGTGAGCAGAACAATAGCTCTGTTTCTTCTCTCAGAGCACAGATACTATTAGTTAGAGGACATTGCATTCTTCAGAAATTTTTGGCATCCAATAGAAAAAAACAATTGCATTTCAAAACAAAATATTGGATTTGAATATCATTTCCCCTTTTAATTACCTGCCAAGACTTTCCCCTGCTAATGCACACATCCCTTGTAGTTGAGCACAATGCTTTCCCACACTGCTGGCTGATTGCGAGGTCGCTGACTCCTGCTGCTGTGACACAGAATGCTCAGCTTGGCTCTTGGCAGGAAAGTAACTGCTTTCCACATACGTTGTGTTAAAAATACATATGTTTCTGTAACGTTTCCATCTACCAGTATGTGAACTTCACTGATTCAACTTGCATATTTCACAGTCACAGAATAACTACATCCTTCTGTTCAATAAATGCAGAGGCAAAGACGTATTCATATTCAAAGGAGGAAATCTTGGTCCCCTGACAGCACTGTATTCCTACTGCTGGATTTATATTCCAATGCCTGATGTAGGTTTAACCAGATTGTCCAGTGGCAATAATTCATTCCATGTAACCTGGGCATACTTTGTTCTTGCCAGCTCAGAGAGCAGACCTATTGCACTCACCAGCCAATCCATCTTAAAACTAGTTTAAAATATTAATAATCATGGTTAGCTAGATGGAAATATGATTGATTACTACATATTCCACTAAATAATAAAACAAATCAATAGCTATAGTTATAAAACCAGACTCATGGGATAAATTAATCAACATCAATGCCTATGTTTCAAACTTATGTCTGTCACTCTGTCTTGCTTCTGTACCGTCTTTTGCCCAGATGTGAAAATCCTTCTCTCAGGGCACCCGGTAGTGGTAGATACAAAGGCCAAATGTTTATGAAGTGTTATACTGTTACAGACTCTTCCCTCTTAACAACTCATTATTCTCCCCATGACAAGTGGAAAACCCTAAAATATTCTCATTGCGCTGCAGTTGATGTTGACCCCATATTCTTGGGTGACTCATCCTAACTGCTCATTTTTTAGTTTCTTCTTTTGTTTGTCATAATTACTTTTCCTGTCATATCAGAAGTATCAATGGCAGACATGAATATGTACAAAGTAAAACAAGCATATTTTACTGATATTTTTAATACTTGAAAACAAAAACACAGTTTCATAAACTTTCAACCCACCTTCTCCCCATAGCTCATTTATGGAACATAATTTACTTGGATGTGCTGCAATACTGCACTCACTGCTGCACCGTCTCAAGGACTTGTTTTACTAATCATATATAATAACAAACTTGCACACAATCATTTATAATGATACAACTTACTCAAAATAGCTTTGAAATTGAATAAGATAAAACAAAACAGATCATCTTGTTAGCATTCGACAATCAGGAGAACTGGTAGGTCTAGCAAGAACTGGTAGGTCCTGAGCTTTAAAGGAGATCCGCAAGGGATATCTTTGCATTACTAGGAAGTTCAGAGCTTGAATGTCTGCTTTGTCTGTGTTATTAAAAATCCCACAAGTTTTGCAAAGGTGAGGTAGCTATCCTACATATTGAAGACATTCATAAAGACCTTGGTAATCATGTTTTGTCTCTATAAACAGCAAGTTTGTTTCTGAGTCACGTTTACTGCTTTTTATCCTAAACTGATTTCACCAGAAATCTACATCAGCACGAGCAAAGTGAATTTCTGTGCATGTAAGAAGTGGTTTCATGCTTGCGCTCCTTTTTTAGGCAAGAGCAAGTGACTTCTGTTTACTGGGAAACATAGTTGTCTGTGTTCTCGTTCGCTTGTGCTGCTGGAAGAGCGCAATGGAACTGGAAGCAGGGGAATTTTCAGCTGGCACTGCTCCTG
>Ga0065711_1008673_pt1 | contig 23510 bp, 21 predicted proteins | sample Hoacrofraction12_FD_59098 | JGI IMG/M metagenome (GOLD analysis project Ga0065711, IMG submission 59098) | Hoatzin crop microbial communities from Cojedes, Venezuela - Epithelial fraction 12 v2 (version 2) | ecosystem: Host-associated > Birds > Digestive system > Esophagus > Crop | place...
TTTTTTTTTTTTTTTTTTTTTTTTTTTTGCTGGCAGGGGCTGCTGAGAGCAAAGAGTTTGTCTTCCCACCCAGCAAGGAGCCAGCTTTTGTCACAATCCCAGGAAAAAGCTCCACAGAGCCTTTCTCACTGGTTCCAGGCACATGGACTGTCAATATAATGGCAGAGGAAGTCCTCTTGGTAAGAAAACAATTGAGGAAAGCAAGTGCTTGAAGGCTGTGATGGTAGTATTGCTCTGGAGTTATTTGCCAGGAAGAACCCTGCAAGCAATGGAAACTCAGCACTAGTGAAAAGACTACAGCAGCAGAATATCATTACGAAAATGTACAATTCTGCCTCTTATTTTTTTTTGTTCTCTGACTTTCACCTGCTCTAGTTTTTCTTGTGCTTACAGACTTTAAGTCTATCTGGAATCTGTACCTTCAAAGGATAAAGTAATATTAATATACAGCACAATTGATTGAGCATAAATACTCACAGAATTTCATAATTCTTACATGTCAGATGTCATATCTAAAGCTTGGCTCAGCCACAGATGACCAAGGCCTTAGTTTCTTGCCAAAGATTCTTCAGAAAAGTATTATAAGATGGGCTGCATGATTAGAAGGTCATTTTCTAAATGTTTTTGTCCTCCCGTCATTACTCTCACTCACTGAAAAACTGAAAAATTTTCTGTCAGCAGTTCTGAGAAATCACTGTAAAAAGACAAATTGTTTGAGGTGATTATTTACAAAAAACCTTAAACATGTATGATCACAAAGATATCATACTGAAATTCATATGTGTATTATGTGGGGTTACTAGTAGCTGATGTCTTTAGTTGTCAAGCCTGGGGTGCTCTTAAATTTATGGAATACCATGTAAAATGTTACTAAAGAGCCTGCAAACATGTTTCTTGCTGAAAGTGACTGTACTTAATTTGCCTGTTTTTTTTACTAATACCTTTGAAGAGAAATTTGTTAATGATCTTAGCCCAGTGTGTTTTCACAATAACAGGTTTTATGAATGAGCTCTAGTATGTTGATAGAAGTAGGCAAGGCAGGGCAAAAACATACCTGCTTTTGAAGCACAGCTTAATAGATTACATGAAATATATGTATAAAGTCACCTGGGATACGTGAGTCTCACTTGTGGAGTCCTGCACCTTTGAGTTGTGTGCATGTGGGTTGCATACATGGGTGAAAACTGCACCCAGCTGGCTGTGTAATACCAAGCAGTTGCGAGGCTCCTATGCGAGCATTGTCTTGTACAACGCGTGACGGGAGAGCGGCTGCAGAGTTCCCTGCTCACAGGGCAGCTGCCTTCGTCCCATCTCTATGAAGATGTAAGTAGAGTTAGAGACACATTCTGCTGTTATGAGCCCATGTAATAACAACAAAATATCCGCGTGTCTTCCAGATATCTGCCATAAAAATTGTTTGTGTGGTTGGTTTTGTTCATTGTGAAAGTCTGGAGATAATATTTTTGTAATTTTCTGCACAATCTCGTATTTGTTGTATTCTTTATTTTTAGGATTATATGGTGCTGTTACCTAGTGATTACTACGAAGCATCCATCTTGCAGATACAAGTTACGGAGCCTTGCACTTATTCAGGACGTGCTTCGACAGAGCAGTCAGTATATATGCTACAGAATAAAACATTGCCTTGGATTATTTTATTATTATCCTGCTGCACTTGAAAACAACAATAATCCTCTGTTTTGTTTTTGTGTAAGCTGCTTGCTCTATCAGCATTTGCCATTGGACAGATTTTCCTGTGTCCTTGGTGCAGAGGCTGCGTATTTCAGACATGGGGGAGAATACAGAAGAACTCCTGTGCGACAGCCAACTCCTGATCAACCAGTGATGGCCCATATCAGCGGAAGAGAGGTCAGATTCCTGCTGCTAATTGCAGTCGCGTCTGCACTGAAGACTCTAAACTTACTGAACTGAAACCTTTGTAGATTCACAGCTCAAGATTTTCAGATCTGTAACGCAGCCTTAAAACAGACTCTGCACTAACTTCTGCATTTTATACCAAACTCTGTAAACAGATCAGCATAGGCAGATCTATAACTGTGACTAGAGTGGACATTTCACTCTAGCAAAAGTATTTTATTAAATAAAATGGCTGTACTTAGGTAAAATATTTGCTTTACTAAAAAACAAGCAGAAGCAATTATGCCACTGCTGTAGGTCCATTGAAAGAGAAATGTGTTTTACGAAATGAGAAGTTATTCTAGAAGTATTTTTGGTAAAAATAAGGTATTTTATCAATTACATGATAACTACACCTAAAATGATTATGCCCGCTATTACTGTGCTTGGATATTGCATTTAAAAGTACCATGTGCAACAAGAATACTTACGTGCCACAGGCCCTGGTCGTTCATCACTGATGCATGTTCAAAACTTTACTGATATGAGTAATTGCAGTGAAGTCAAGAGGGCTGTTGCCAGAATTATTTATATGTTTAAGTGTTTGTAGCCTAAGGAAATATTGAGAAAAAGCAATTTAAGTTGGTAAATAATTATATAGCCAACTGTAGCAAAAACCTCTGTAACCACAGCATTTTTCATGCAACTGCTTCGAAGTATTCTGCATCAAATATTGTGTTAACCAGTTTGTGCAGGTAAACTACAGGAAAAACTTGATGCTTCAGGAAGTGGCATTGGCTGCTTGCTTCAGAAGATGCTTTTACTCTTTGTAGGGAATCAACATACGGTGCTGCTGTAGTAGGAATTGTGTTCCTGGGAATATTTTTTTCAGTGGAGAAGCAGACTCAATTTTTATACATTATTAAAGATAGTTTAGAGGCGACGGTGACTATTTTTTAGTATCATTAAAGTTTCCTTACTGGTACCTTCTGTTGGGGAGAAGAGAAATAATATTATACTGATTTCCTAGGTTTGTTTTACAGCCTTCCTAGAACTGTTCTAATGGCAGCTCTTTCTTGAACTTGATTGACTCTTATTAGTGGACAAAGTAACATTTACAAGCATTGCTTCTATTCTGCTCGATGTCTTTTGCTGAGACATTACAGAATTTGCCCTGGGCTAATGCTGACTGACTGGTTTGCAGGTCAGGAAAAGGGAGCTTCCTGCAAGAAAGGGAGTGAAAAATCTAATGGCTTTTTTCTTTTTCAATGATCTTGACCTAGGTCAATTTACAGATGACCATAAATGTTCCTCAAGTCGATCGGTATGTTCTGATTTTTGAATATGCCAATGAAGAGGATCGTTTATACACTGCTGAGGTAGTAATACATAGCCCTGGACCTGTCACACAAGGCAGAGTAAGAATATATAGTTGTAAATACAGGTAAGAATTTCTGGAGTAATCACTAATGATTAAATAAACATTTGGGATATAATTATACTTTTTATACTTTAGAATTCATTTTATTATGTAGGTTGTTCAAATTTTAGGGCGATTTAAAACCAAGTACATGATTCTGTGGGTGTTGTTCAGATTTTTATTCTCTTTGCCCACTCAGCGCATTAAATATTGCAGCTGCTTCAGTGAACTGTTTTCCTATACAAATGTTTACTTTTTTACATACATTCATAAATCCTTATAAGCTGTTAATCTCCGAGTCCAGTGGAAGAGCATCACTGTCAGCTGCAGATGCCTGCACTGTTTTTATTTAGCATGTCCAAGAGCTTTGGCTATAGATAACGTAGCAGCCAGTTTTACAAGCATATTCCCACCATTTCTAACAAGATCTGCTGAAGCAGAAGTATAAAGGTCTCTGAAATTCTGAGTGTAGCCATTCTGTGGCTGTTTGGCTGTAGGCAAGGTCTTCAGCCGGATGCTTCTTTATCCTTGTTGACTACTGAGGTTACTGCAGATGTTTCAGCACAAAGGATTTTGTCTGTCCTCAGCGAGATTGTCTTTAACACTCGAGCATTTCAGTTTATGACTCAAATTAGGGTTGGGATCCTGCCGCTGTTTGCGTCCTTGGGAGAGCCTACCCAGTGCCAGGGGACTACAGGTGTGCATCCGTTTTTCCCGTGAGCCAAGTGTTTGGCAGATTGCCGGCTTAGGGATATTCAGGATGAAATTGCCCAGTAAGAAAAATTATTTTCATCAGCGAGTTTGTGATACAGGGCAGAGCTATACAGAGCAGTGAGCTTGTCAGGTTATTGCTGGGGAAAGCTCTTATTTTAGCCTCTTGTGTAACACTCTGAGCCCCAAAGTACTTGCTGTAAATCTTCCGTTGTATTGCTTTTTTTCCCCAAACACATTTTATGGGCTAATTTTGAACATACTTGTTTGTTCATATGATACACTAAGAACTTGCTAATGAAAATACAAAGAAAGCTCTTGCTACTTTAATGTAGCAATGCAGTAAATCCCTTCTGCAGCCGTTCTGCATGAAGCTAATGGTCACATTGCAAGTAAGTTGCTGTGTCATCTTTCTAAGCAGGAAGCTACAAGTCTCTTCTGTTAAAAAATAAATCAAGAAATTACATAGTGAGGTACATGCAGATAAGAGCAACTTGTAGAATCAGGAATATATTGTGTCAGGCCTTCTTACAGCTCTGTGAGCTTGATTATTCCCAATAAAGCATCGTGAGAGACTAAAACATTGCAGGCTTCCAGCGAATCACAAATAAAGGGCCTATATTTCTCCAGTCTTAAATATCCTTAGCCCTGAGCTGACCTTGTTTCTGAGCTGTGCTGTAAACAAGAGTGAAACATCCACATTCTCTGGTTTGTAGAGGAGAAATAGAGAAGCAGTTGTACAGTGGTCACATCTTCTCACCCAGGGCATGCTGGCTGACCTAACTGAGCAGAAGGGAGAAGAAAAGAAATTAGAGCCTTGTATGACTTCTCTTTAGCAAAATGGAACTGTTGCTACTTTTGGCAAGTTGCAGGGCTCATGCTCCCTGAACACGGCAGAGTTCAAAGGCTTTAGCAAGACTCTGACTCTTAGTATGTATTTGTCTTTACCAAACATGCACAGCCAATCGAAAGTAGTCAGTAAGAGGCAAACCTACATTTTTCACTTGTATTGAGGAGTATGTCAGTGTACAGAATAGCTTCCCAAAATCAAGACCTGCCCAGCTGCCATTGTGTGGGTGAGAGCTGCTGATCCATTCATTGCGTGAGTGGGAGCTGCTGATCCACCCCATCAGCAGCGCCTGGCAGCAGTGGAAAGCAGCAGCTGGTACGTGCTGGCACCTTGAGGGGCACGGCCCAGGCACTGAATATTAGTTACACAGCTTTGAAACCTCTGCAGATGGCATGTTTGTGTCTCTGTCTGTTCACATCCTGCTTAAAGCAGTAGCTCAAGTGGAGATCTTAGCTGAAGTCTGGAGGTCTGGGATCTGGGTAGGTCAACCCAGAAAGGACAAGCAGTATTCTGTACGTGGTATGTCCTTTGTCTCGCTAGCGAGGATACTGCATGTTCGCCAGTGGCCAAAGGCGGTTGTCGCCTATGATCCAGCAGGATGGCTAGGCACCAGTGGTGAGGCTAGCCAAAAGCTAGGCAGCTGAGCTAGGCGATAGCCTCAACAACATGGCAATGCCAGCAGGCTCATTTTGAATCCTGCTTTCTGTCTCAGTTTTCTTTGTCGCAGCGTTGTAGTTGACGACAGAAACCGCATTGCAGCCTATGACCTTCTAGCACATACCGAGATACATCTTAAGGCATCATCAATTAATTTTCTTCTGGTAAGTTTTCATTTTCTTTTCCTTTTTGTAATCCTTGTTCCCTGGGTGGATAGAGAGAGATACTTTTCTCCCTGTGTTCACATGCTGTATGATGTTGTGTGAAATTATGTGTGTTAGATGCTTGAAGATGTTTCTTTGTATATACTCAGAGAATACTGAAGCTAACTTGATCAGTTTCAAAGATAAACAGAAAATTGCCTTTCATGGCAAGGCTTTTTCTGACTCTTGTGCTTCATTTCAGTTCCCCTCTCTCTTCTACATGTAAACTTCAAATGAAAAATCTTCTGGTATCTTTTATACTTCATCGTTATCTTTTTTTCTTGTCTTTCACTTTTTTTAAAACCTCAAAACCCATGTGTGAGTTTGCTGGGTCTCTTACAAATCCAGGTAATAAATGCATTCATTTCAGGTAATAAATACATTGATTAGTCATATAACTTTAAATACTTTGCATTTAAAGCCTTCACTGCCCTCTTGTGGCCACACCAGGAATACATTTTTCTGGACACTGAATTTTCTTCTGTATTGTTTTCCAGTTTAGATGCACAAGGTGAGTTACACAGTTAAAATCTAGAGTTGAAACCCAGCTATAAACATAGAGTAGTTTCGTGGAACTATTAGGATTAGCAACTGATACATGCTTGCTTCTTTTCGCGAGGCAGTGTTCAGTGTGAATAAATACCATTTAAATTGTCTGTTAGCTCCCTGCAGCAACTGCTGTGCTAACAAGATGCATATCCGAAGGCCGTTGATATTATTAGTCTGTATCTCCGCATGTGGAAGCCTCTTGTGCTAAGAATCTCTGTATTTTTATTTCTATATTCTAGTTTTCATTGTTCGAATAACTTGCTGCAAGATAAATTTAAATATTCTCCTAAGGTACAGGAAATATTTCCCCCTGGTAAAAGTAAAGATTGCACTTAGCAGAAGATAGGATGAAGGGGAAAAGAAAAGCTTTGGTATATGGACAGTAATGGAGTCAGTGGCAGCAGCTTTGGAGTTAAAGACCCTTGTGTGACCCCTTGTCATGTAGACCAGAGAGGCAAAGGGGAACAACCCCAAAGCTGGAGTTCAGAAATCTGGTCTAAAGAAGGGGGAAGTGGGGTTCCTGCGGTCAGCTTTCAAGAGAGGCTCTTCCACTTGATAGTCTTTATCTCACACAGACGCATACAAAGTGTCTAAACCCAGACCATGTTTTGCACTAACTTCTTGGCCTCTCGTAAGCTGCGGTTGAAAGCTTCAGAGTCTAGCCTTGCTCTGCTGCAATGGGCTGGAGCCCTGTGGGTCATCACATGCAGGACGGGCACCATGTTTGCTGCCCAGGAAAAGGGACTTTTAGCACTCAGCCTTCTAGCTTATAAAGGGTTTCTGGTCCCTGCTCGCTACTGCTAAAGCACAAGCTGAGTTCCCTTTGGACCTGCTTCTAAATTGAATCACTTTGCACATTAATGAATTCTCCCTATGCAACTTTTATTTGTATTAATACATGGTGCTGGTTGTCCTACTGCTTATCAGGCATTTTTATCTCCTTTTCAAGTAGTACATGCACAAGTTTTGTAACCTGCACTTCTGTATTTTGTGAGTGCAGGTAATAAATTTTATTAGTGCAAACTGTTGTGTCTACTCATAAGCCTTACCTTATGTCCTTCCCACCATGGCTACAGCAGGACTACCACTGGTTCGTTTGCTCATGTCTAGTTTTAGTTAAAAAAAAAAAAAATCATATGAAGTCTTGTTGGCTTTTAAAGTGAATCCTGAATCTATTGGGAGAAATCCTTGTGTCACTGAAACTCACTCCTACGGACTTTGTGCGAGTAAGTGTTCGTGCCTGCATTTCAGACAGTTTAGGAATTCCCCCAGGGTCCAAAAGTCTCAAGCACTACAGATGATGGCTTTTCCCTCCCACCTCTATACCCTTCTTGCCTACCTTCTGACCCTGTGAGTTGGTTTTCTGTCATTCCTATTGCCAGATGTGTACTTACATTTTAATTTATCTAACTTCTCAACAGCCAACATTCTCTTGCTAAGGACAGAAAAACACTGTTTCGCACTGAGGCATTCAGGTGCAGGCAGGTAACAGGATCCAAAACTTGTGGGAAGACCATGATAGAACATGGCTTTGGGCTCAGGTTTGCCTAGGCTAAAATTTGGCTCCATCCTTCCCCTTCAGGTCTGGCCCTGTTAATTATGATATTAATTGTTAATTGTGCCTTGTGCTTATTTTTCAGCACAAGGTTTGTATTATTCCAGCCAAAGAATTTTCTCCAGCGTATGTGGATCCTGAAGTACAGTGCATAGCTGCTTACAGGAGTACCCATGATGGAAGGTAACGTGCTTGTTTTTATCACTCGTATTTTCTGAAAAAGACTTTCAAAGGCAGACTAAATGGTGTTTTAATTCTTTTGAATGAAGCTTTGCTCAGTGACTTACAGGTGATTTGTATGGCACTTGTGCAAAGCAGTAGTTGTAAAAAAGCTGAAGTGTTAGTGTTAATCTAGACAGTCTTTGCCCAGGATTTTGTTAATGCTAGCCTCTTCCTGGCCAGTCTGAACTATGGAGTGCTAGTGCGTTATAAAACACACACCTTTCACATGCCATCCAGTATTATAGGTGTCCAAGCTGGAGAAACACTGCTATTTCTGTGGCCTGAAATGCTTATTGTTCTGTCTGGAGTTTCATTCTGCACATTACTGCTCCAGCTGTTCAAAAATGGCTTTAAATTGTCATTAGGCAGGGGATGCAACTGCCCTGTCAGGCACAAATCCACCAGCCCAACTCGGCAGCAGCAAGCTGCTCAACATGTAAACCTCCACTTCACAAACAAGCCATTCCCTTGTCCATCTCATCGTGGGACCTGTATGGTAGGTGTGCCCTCAGCACGCACCTGGCGCAGCAACGCCAGGTGATCCTGCTCCTCCATTGTACTTGTATAGGACCAATAATTAGCACACTCGTATGCAGCTTGGTTGACCCACGGTGATGGCTCTTCTCTTGCTGTGAAGATCTGAACCTGAACTTTCACTTCCCAAGCGGTCGATTTGGGGTTCTGCAGAGCACTTTCTCCATCCTGTTGAAGGTCTTCCCCTCTCCGTGTGTTTTATTCTTTGGCCCAGAAAGGAACTATCACTGCAGCTTCCAAATTAGGGAGCCCCATATTTCAGTTCCTGTTGCACTCCCCAGGATGTCCCTCGTGATGCTACTCCTAAGGCTTTCTTCTTACCGATCCGGCAATGAGAAGGGCCTCAAAGTAAAAGTACCTGTCATTTGCAGGACTTCAGAGGCAGAAAAGAGTTGGTGACTAGGTCTAATAGTTTTCCAGACGGTAGCTTCTAATATAATGGTCAAACTGAAATAGCAAGCAGAAAAATCTGGGTAGTACGTTGGATAAAAGCATGTGACTATACTTGGCTTCCAAGCATGCACAGCATTGAATTGCAGCTTTAATTCTTCTGCTCGGAGTGTTACAACTGAGAGCAGCTTTCTAAGACTGAAGATCCTTGTCCTCGCACCAAAGGTATTTTGCATTCCTGCGCATTTATATTCTCAGTAAAATGGGAGAAAGAGGCTGGGTGGAAAACATGTTTTGAAATGAAGTTAATGTAGAAATTTGTACCTTTTACTTTGGTTTCCTGTTGTGGGGGTTTTTTTAATCTTTTGTTATATTTGCATAGTTTACTGTATGTTTATGTTGTATTATTATGACCATTATCTGGCAGCGTTTTTACTTTCCTGAAAGTGTTTAGTGTTCACCAAGTTGAAAGATGTAGAGTCTTGGCTCAGTTTAGCAGTATTGTAAGGGGATGCTGCACATGATTTCCCACACAGGCCTGGCAAATACATCTCAATCCTGGCCCTGAAACGTACTTGCCATTCCAGTTCTGGGTCTGTCTTGAGCAAAGATTAATCATTGTCTGTTGAGTACTTACGAGAAGTGAACAAATACTAGCAGGAAACCCCCGAAAAATTTTCTCCTGCGGTCTTGGAAAATACTTCTCTCAATCAAGTTCTTCAGAATTTAATATACCAAAGAAGAAATAGTTAAACACATCTGTGAATGAAGAAGGATGCTTTCCAGGAGCACTGTTATTTATTTTGGCTCCAATTCTACAAATATTTGAGTGTATACTTAACTTCTAAGTACTTAAGTAGTCCCATTGACTTCAGTGGGAAAACTTGCATGTTTAAAGGATACACCTATATAAATATTTGTAGAACTGAGAATTCAATATTAGTACAGATTCTGGTGAATGTAACTAACTGGATTCACTAAAATTTATTTAATTAGGGGAGGTTTAACACTCTTGGTTCGCTTAGGTTTCACCTTCCATAGCAAACTCTTTCCATTGAAACTGTTCAGCTTATGGAAATTTTGAGTGAATAATATAAGTTAATGTATATTTTTCCTTGTGTGAGTTAAATCTGTACTTCTTGTTTCATTTACTTTCTGCTCATTTACATAGAGTCCAAAGAGTAACAGGGGTTACTATTGCATTATTTGGGAGTCGACTGCTTTTCCTTTTATGATGCCGAAGAAATTCTCCTGGCCTCAAGAGTAATGACTGTAATTCTGATTGTAGTGCAACATGCGTTCCCTCAGTGTATGAAACTCCACCAGCAGCTTTGGTTTTGGATGCATTCAAGGATGGGAAAATTTCTGAAGTACAGAGAAATATACTGCACGATCCACTGAGTGCCCCTTTACCTTCTGACTCAGTTAATGGAGTCACCTTGACACCATTACAGGTATCTCATATTTTGAAAACTTTGTTTCCTAAGTCACAAAGTATGTTCTTACTAAAGTTAAATGAAACGCTTTAATAGAGTCAAAACTGAATGGTGTGATATGATCAACGTGTTACAGACTGAATGAGCCCCAAAGACAATATACAGAAAGAGAAACAAAAAAGCCAGCTTCTTTCTAAACTACACCGTAGTCTCACAGACTGCAGAAGAAGGTTAGATGTGCTTGGCATGCAAACAGATAGGAGCATGCAGTTGTAATGCCATATTCTTTGCAGATACTTAGCTTGCTGAGAGAGGCTAAGCCCCCTCTCTTTCATTGCAGGTAGGTGGCACAGAGCACAGCTCACAAACCCAAGAATATTTCATGAAACAAATATACTATCAGAGCTGTTCTTGTTTCTGCAGAACCGGATTACCTTGAGTGGCCGAGTGCCCCGCTCGGGCAGATACGTGTTTGTGGTACATTTTTATCAGCCAGTGCACCCGATGTTCCCTGTGCAAGTGCGTGTGGATGCAGGACGTGTGTGGTCAGGTAAGCATCTGGATTTGATCTAGCCCCTTTCCTTTCTCAGCATTTTGGCACATGGAGCATTTTTTGGCATGAAGTTTCTCCTGCTAGGTTCCTTCAGTGCTTCGTTCTGCCCTCATACGTCCGGCTGTCGGGATCAGGTGATTGCAGAAAACCAGATTGAGCTTGACATTTCTGAACCCGAGGTCTCTGTTACAGTGGTGATACCTGATGGAAGAATGCTGATTCTGGTATGTTTAGTACATAAATGTACTTGGAAATGTTATTCTCAGTTTCACCATTCATTTGGAGATAGATGCAAAGATGAAAGCCAAAAAGAAAGAATTTGTCTTTTAATTTCAAATTTTTAGAATCTTCTGTGCACAGCTTCTGTTTTATTTTAAATTTTAAGATAACACACACTATTGTGCACTGCTTCTAGTGTCACAACTCTGGGAGGAAGATAAGTATCTTTTCCTGTTTTTTTCAGTTAAAATATTACGGATTTTGAGAAAATCCAGAACCCATAAGGAAGCAACATTTAAATATATAAATGCCTTAGCTTGTGTTTTTTGCCTTTCTCTGAAATGTTCAATTTAGCTTTCTTGTTGTTTTAAGGAAAATATCTTAGTTGTTCCAGCAGACACCTACAGTTACAAAATTCTTGACAAAAAGACAGTGGACAAGTCATTTGATTTTATCAGCCAATGTGGAGGAAACAGTTTTTATATTGAGTAAGCATCACTTTCCAAAGACCTGAATGTTTGACAACAAGCTGTGCATAAATATTACTTTTACTCTGTATTAAAGATGTGTGTATAACCCCCATCATTGTGCTACATTAAAATGCTTTTCATGGCTTATGCAGGCCCATTAACTTTCCATGAGTCATTTTCCCATGACTTTCTATTGTAAATGAAATGTAAAGGTAGAGCTTTATTGCTCACAGTACAAAAGAGGAAAATCTACGTCATCCTTCTGTCTTTGGTATTTCCATCTTTGGTATTTGGTATTTTGCTTGGCATGTCTGAACTGATATGACTAATATTCGCACTTTCTTTGAAAAAAATCTCTTACCTGCATGTTCAAAGCCAGTTACCACTAACTTAATTAAAGCATATCCTTGCATGTGTACTGATGCCATCCTTATGTCAAAGAAGTGTTTGAAAGACAGGACTCTGATTTACTGAACCACTGCCAAGCACACTTGTAACAATTCCTGAGCGCCAGTACTTACATGATTTAAATTTCAATTTAAATAGCCTAGAAGGATCGTCGGCCTTCTGTAAGGACTCTGTAAGGTCACTAGTGGCTTTCTACAACAACGGAGCCCTGCCATGTAATTGCCACAGCGCAGGTGCCACGAGCCCTGCTTGCAGCCCCCTGGGAGGACAGTGTGTCTGCAGACCTCACGTCATTGGTCGGCAGTGCAGCCGGTGCCAAACTGGCTACTATGGATTCCCGTTCTGCAAGTGTGAGTACATGCTCGGGCTTGTTCAGCACCTGACCCGACCCTTTATTATAAATTCTCTGATGGTGCCGCATAAGTACCGCAGCCTCTCTTTTCTTTACAGGGCTTGATCTTTGATAGGAGAGGCTGGTTGAGCCATCTTAGATTTAGCATGGCATAGCTTTCGGTTTAAGGGAGAAGTAACCCCATTCCCTCAAAGCACATGTAGTTCACGATGAAGTGTGCCTGCTCATGTGTTGTCTGGTCAGGTGTGGTAGTCTTATGGTCAAGCTGGTTTAAATCCATATTGCCGTTCTTTCAGTCAAATGGATTTTTCTGCACTGGCTGCTAAATTGTTGCCAAGTTGTTAGTGTTGTATCCCAGTTTACACCTTGAAGATTTTCCATAGATAATCAGACGTAGCATTCTTAATACCTCATATTATGATGTTATTCTTAATAACATCAACAGATTTATAGATTATACCAACAGATCTCAGCTGCCTTCCCAGATACCCGATGTTTATAGATGCTTTGTAAAAGTGGTGCCCTTCACACCAAAACTATTCGTTGTTTAATCCTTGGCAGTTTTGGGAAGTAATTGATAATGCCCGTGGGGAAGTTAAGCAACTGATTGGTGGAAAAGAGTCAGGCACTAAAGCTACTCTTTGAAACTACCGTTACAGTCACATTGTTGGTTTCCGTGATCCTGAGCTTAAAACTGGTGGCAGAGAGAAAATAATCATGTCCTTTATACATAAAAGCTGTGTGTGTTTGTTTCATATGCAAGTTCGATAAGAGCTGATCATTGCCAGTTGAGATGTGATTGATTTGTAGAACATTTTCTTTGACCTAGTATGCAACTGCGGGCAGCGTCTTTGTGATGACTTGACTGGTAAATGCATTTGCCCTCCGCGAACTGTGAAACCAAAATGCGAAGTGTGCGAGAAACATTACTTTGGCTATCACCCTCTTGCTGGCTGCGAGAGCTGCAACTGTTCAGAAAGAGGAGTTGTTAATGTGGCAAGCCCAGAATGTGAAAAAAACAACGGGCAGTGCAAGTAAGTTTGGGTTATGTGAGTTATAAAGAATGCACGAGTGGTTTGCTTCATGATTCTTTTCAGGTATTTGGAAGAGATGTGGGAAACTTTGATGACAGTGAATAGGGATTTAAGCAGTGCTTGGTGATAGTGAGGACTCAGCTGTTTCAGGGACACCTGTAATGTTTTAGTGGAAACTTGGCTTGTGCAGGTACCTAATGGTGGGATTTGGGATTCCTGGGCTTGCATTCTGTTTGCCAGTGATGTCTCATGTCACTCATGGTAAATCATCAGATCTCTGTCCACCTCATAGGACTTATCCAGTGTCAGTTGGTAGCAGACCTCAGATCAGAGCTCCTGACTTCTGAACATGTACATGATTTGTAATGGCGTACATTATTGCCAAAATTCTTAGAATTTTGAAGTTGACCTTCCACAGTCTGATGTCTGGATTTCAGTCCAGTGATGTTTTTAAGTACTGAAAAGCTTGAATGTTTGCTGTGAGTTTTGAGAAACATTGATGATAGATATTGTCTGTTTAGAAAATATTGTACAATTGGAGCCATAGGTGATAGTTGCCCTGAAAATTATGCCTTCTGTAGGACACATGCTTATTTTTCTGTGACTTGGCATACTGAAATAAAAATAAATTCTTAGTTTTATTCTCTTATTTATATTCTCTAAAATATATATAGCATACAGCCACAATCATAGGGAATTATCTTAAATTCAGGTGCTGTCAGTGTTAGTGTAGCTGAACATTTCTCTGATTTCCTTGAGGAGATCAAATCCTTAAATAGCAAGTGCAAATACTTGATAGCCAATAGGTTGGGTAAGGCCAGGGTTAGTTCAAGTTCACTGGTTTGGCTACATTTTTGCAGGGTCCTAGCAAAAGGAAATATGGCCCTTCCTGCTCTGCCATTAATCCTGTAAATATGACAGAGAATACTCATTTTCAGAGAATACTCATATTATTTCATTAATTTAAATTATTTTTCTCAGTCTGTCCTTTTCATATGAAGTGTATAGTTGTCTTAGCCCAAGGGCAAAACAAGAATTTTCATATATGGAAGTTGGGATTCAGTGTTAAAGTGTAACATATTCTGTATCTCCCGATGCACTCTCAATCTCATTAGTCTCTGCTTTCATCTTCCCCATACAATACAAAATAAAATAAAAATAAATACTATGCAAAAATAAATAAATAATTTAGTCAAATAAAATCTAATACTTCAAGGAAAGGGCTTAGGACATTTCTACTTGAGTAAAATTGAGGCTAATTTTTGCAGAAATGGTCACATTTTTCCCTTGCAGTGAAAAGCCATATTGCCTGATTATAATGGTGATATTTTTCATGTGCAGCCTAATTATCAGAGAAATGACATCTTATTGGTAAAAAATTCTGAAGCAAAATTTGACATTTAGCAAATACTTTTGGACTAATTGCCAAAGTATGTAGCTAACTACTGCATTCTGATTAATACTTTTGCTTCTGTGGATTACATGAAGTTCGAAGTCCCCATCCAGCTCCAGTTATTTCGGGGGGGGGGGTAATATATTCAGAGAGACTCTGAGAAACCTTGCCCATTGTTTAGTGAATTGAGTAACTGCTTTCATGTATTACATGAAGTGTGGTCTACCTTGTCCGCGTAATTGAACTGTATATTTCCATTAAATTTGTAGTGTTATTGCACATATAAATTTGGTGCTGAGAGCCAAAGGAGACTCCACCAACTTGCTGAGACTTTAAAGATTATCTTATCACAACTAAATTGTAAAGATGTGGATGGTGGTGGTGGCGGACGTGCTTTATCAATGGATCCTTACTCTCTTGAAACTTGCTTTGGGCTGGTACAGACAGTTTACCAGCATAGGCAGGAGAAAGAGGGATCATCAGACCTACATTTTCACTAGTTTTCTCAGACTGTGCAGGTTTGTTGTAAAGGTAGGATGAAGTAGCTGCTGCCACAGAAAGATGTTCTCTCTTATCTCAAGCCTTTTTCATAGTTTGGTGTTGTTTTCTGCATCTGCTGTACTTCACCAAAATAAATGCAAAGCATTCAAGCCTTCACTGTGAGCAAAGTGGATTTTATCCTTTGTGAACAGTTGTAAACTAACCCAAGCCTTGTGGCAGATTGAAGTCCCCATAATTTTTCATATGCCTGGGATTCTCTACCTTTTTGTTAGTAGGTGAGTGCTCTGGGAAATGCCCAGTCAGATTCTCCAGCTATAAATCTTTCTCCAGCTCCGCTCACCTGTGTACAACACCATGTTTCACACTTTGGTGTATAGAGCACTGAATAGCTGCAGAAGGCTAATTCCAGTGTGAACATTTATAGCCTTCAAAATTGAATCCGTTCCTCGTCAGTCCCATGACTACATAAAACATCTCACTGTTCAAATCTGACAACAATGCTAAACTGCTGCTGTTTCTCCCTGGAAGTCACCAAGTTGTGTCGTAGCCATGCAATCACTTCAAAGATGCACCTACCTTTTTTTATGATCTCCTCTTCCTCGCTCCATTCCTGTCTCCCCTATTGACTCCCTCCTCTGTGTTTCTTTGTCGGTAAAGATGCAAGCCAGGAATAAAAGGACGGCAGTGTGATCAGTGTGCTCCTGGTACTTACGGTTTCCCAAACTGTGTGCCGTGTAACTGTAACAGAGATGGAACAGAGCCAGATGTTTGCGATCCCCAGACAGGAATTTGTCTCTGTAAGGTCAGATAAATCAAATTACTTCTGCATTCACAAGCATCGTTTGCACATCAGTGACTATTTCGTATTTAATGTGAGTTTATCATTAAGTTTTCAGTAAGGATTAAGTGCAGCTGTACAAAACCATCACACCTTGCAGTATGTGCACAGATTATCACGGTAGCAGTTAAATGCCATTTTTTAATGAGTTCAATAGCTGTCGGTTTTACAGGCGGTCTTAGGCTTTGCAGAGTGTTACAGTGCTGTGGAGGAGATGTCCATTGATTCACTGAAGCAGCCTGTACTCTGCACAGATCCGCTTTATGCATCTGCATCTCGACTTTTGGATGTTAACCAGGTCCCATGCTTTTTTTAGCCATATTATGTCAGCTGACATTTCACCACATCATTATATCCAGGAAATCTTCTTTTGTTCTGGTCTGCATAATTAAATGTGATAAATGTGAACTTTCACAAGTGACCTTTTATATTGTAGGTTTGGAAAAGCCAGCAGGAGGGTTTTGGCAGGGAAGTTACCAGCTGTCTCTGACTAATGTTTATTACTTGGTGGTTCACTTTATAAACTGGAAAGACAGCTTGCAATTAAGATAGTCTCCAAGAAGTAATTTTTATTTGCATTTTGAATATGGTGTATCCAGACAATCACAGATTTGCATTCATGCTTCCATACATTTAAATAAATATTCTTTCAGAAGATTTGTTTTTATGTACAGGAGGTTTTGGGGGCCTCACCAAAGCCAAAAGGAAAACTGAGATTTCTTTCAACTATGCTTCAACAGGAGAATGTTGAAGGTGCAGAATGTGATACTTGCCGACCAGGATCCTTTTATCTGGACCCTTCTAATCCCAAGGGATGCACCTCTTGCTTTTGCTTTGGGGCAACCAGCAACTGTCGCAGCACAAATCATCGTAGAACCAAGGTGTAATAAATATTTTTTTTTCTTTGCTATCATGAACCATTTGTTCCATTAAGAAAATACCAGATTTCTTCCAAAAATATATTTTATTAGTTTCTAGGGATGAGAAATATTCTGCAAGCAACAGTGCAGATGAAGTGCAGCCTTGTTAGGTGTAGTCTGAAAGCGCCTTTCAGCATAGATAGTCCTTATCACATGTTTGTTTACAAATTACTAGTTGGACTCAAGTTGACCTGGCTGTCTGTTGCTTTATTTTCAGACACTAGTTCATCATTAAAGTCAACAGTCTCCTTCAAGATGCTTTGATAAGCACACGTGTCTATATCATAGATGCACTTTGAAATCTAAGAAATGTGTGACATATTCCACAGAGATTGTAAAAATTGTCCTTCCTCCTTTTTTATATAAAAAAGATATCATATCAAGGGTGAAAAAAGGAGAAGATTAAGTTTTAGTAGCCTAAATGAATGATAATATGGCTGAAGACTGAAAAAGAAGGAGCAACTGCCTGAAATAGTGCAAGAGAAAGAAAAGAGAGAAGCAGAGGCCTAGAATGATGGATGAGGAGTTTAGTTTAGGCTTAGACATAGACTAGATACAATCAAATTTTGGCACTTTATTGTTTACAATGAAAGGACAAAAATCTGGCTGCAGTGAAGTCAGTAGCAAACTTCCATTTGCTTTAGGAAAATTTCCTCTAGTGAGTATTTGTCCTCACCAAAGACTGTTTCTGAAAACATGTCTTTTTGCTTAATTGCTCTGGCCAGCCAAGGGCAACCCACCACAGAACTGTTCTGGTACGTGTGTGTTATTCTTTCTTTCCGTGAGCATAATGATAAATAACAGAATGTATGGCCTTCATGAAACTACAGTCATGAAAGTAAAATGTGTATCAAAGAGCCAGAACATCAGGCTACATTGCCTATGTCCCCAAAATATCCTGCTGTGCCCCATCCCTCCCAGTTAACCTACCACAACAGTTGTGCACTCTGTCTTTTAGGTTAGTGTCCTTGGTTTAATTTTGGAGTGGACTTGAAAAAGCACCTCCGAATTATATCATAGAATAGAATCATAGAATGGTTTGGGTTCGAAGGGACCTTAAAGATCATCTAGTTCCGACCCCCCTGCCATGGGCAGGGACACCTTCCACTAGACCAGGTTGCTCCTTTGAGCAACCCATCCAACCTGGCCTTGAACACTTCCAGGGAGGGGGCAGCCACAGCTTCCCTGGGCAACCTGTGCCAGTGCTTCACCACCCTCATAGTAGAGAATTTCTTTCTTATATCTAATCTGAATCTACCCTCTTTCAGCTTGAAGCCATTACCCCTTGTCCTATCACTACATGACATTGTAAAAAGTCCCTCTCCAGCTCGCTTGTAGGCCCCCCCCTCCACGTACTGGGAGGCTGCAGTAAGGTCTCCCCAAAGCCTTGGGTTTGTGTACACAATTCCTATCACCTCCAGAAGGGTTATGTCTTCATGTGACTGAAGACAGAATTTATTTTGCAGGTGACAAACCAAATGCCTGCATCCCAAGTAGTTTTGGCACATCTGTCCCACTTAGGCTCTCTTTTGAGGTCCTTGCAACACCCAGTGGGCAAAGACTTTAGGCTGACTCTGAAGGGGTTGGATTTCATGCTAAGGGAATTATAGAGGTTAAAAAATTTCTCTTCATTACTTGGTGCTGGTAAAGTTTAATAAGAGATGAGACAAGCTTTTATTTCCGTTATGTATTTTCATTAGTTTGTGGACATGAGGAACTGGCGCTTGGAGGCAGTGGATGAAAATATTGACATTCCAGTCACTTTCAATCCAGTCAGTAACAGTGTAGTGGCTGATGTTCAAGAATTGCCTGCTTCAGTGCATAGTTTGTACTGGAAAGCACCACCGTCTTACCTGGGAGAGAAGGTAAGTGACACCTAACAGATCTGTTTTAATAAGATGTATTCATTTTTTGCCAGCATCACTGATAAAGAGTCTCTTTGTTTTTCTTAGATACATTTCTCTCTCTTCCCTTATGAGATTCTTACCTCTCTTACCTGTCATGCCAGGAATCACAACATTTTACTTCTGAGCTCAGTGTTAAAATTATAACCAATAACATAGAATTAATCATCTTGCTTGGTGCCAGGGAGGTCTTTATGTAAACAGCATGGTCAGGAGCTAAGGTTCAGGGAGCTGGTACCTTCAGCTGCTTTTCTGAAACCCAGAACATGTAGATCTTGCCAATGTGCCCGAGTATCCTTTAGACTCCCTAGAGTATCTCCCAGGCAGATTTCCAAATGAATGCAAGGTGATTACATGCTCAGCGGCACGCAAAAAACACAACCTTTTGCTTTCGATATGTTGCTTGGGAAGAGCAACCCTTGGTTTTCTAACATTTGTGTTCTTTGAGCTGCTTGCAGCTCTTTCCACTCCTGCACGGGGGCAGTCGCTCAGGGTTGGTACCCGTCAGCGTTTCAGCCTGGGGGACACACTGACCAGGGGGACTTTGCTAGTGGTGCCTTGCAGGACCAGAGCCCCAGGTTCTCCCTGTTTGCCACTCTGACAGTGTCGGTAGTTGCTAGCCGGTTGTAGGACACACAGGCTTTTCAGACGCAATCCTACAGTCACACAGGTGATAACAAATGGGATAGACACAAGAGCAGTAAAGATGGCACGATTTTTTAAGTTCCTCTTAGTCCCCCTCTTAAGGACTGGAGCAGTACTTTTCACCCTGCTCTCCTACGCTCAGAGGTAAAAGTCTTTCAGCTGAACAGCACATCTAGTTAGGGTGCTTTTTGTTAATGTTATAGAGGTTCTTGTTGTAATGTCTACAAATTATTTTTAAAGAAATTTCTTGATAAAGCACACTTTATCTACTACAATGCTAAACCAAAAGGACTCCTGTTGTTCCCACAACAAAATATAAAGCAGGCAATAACCCTTTTTAAGCACAGCTGTTAAGAACAGCTTTGTGTGGCATGTTACAGTATCTAACTAGGTATGCTGTGACTTGCTTTTATTTACAATGACAACACTGTAAATAAAATAGTTCTATTTTTGGCCCTGCTTTTACTGTACACTGTGTGTAAGTGTATATTTTAACACTGATTATACTGTAGTAGTGAAAGTCCCCCCGCAAATGCTATCTTGATGCTAGTTTTACAAGTTCATAAATTTATCAATAATCCACGTTGTTGCATTCTGAAAATGTCAGGTTTTGGTCTACTTCCAGTGTTAGCACCTCTTTTGGAAAATGTGAACAAGATCACTCCAGACATTTTTCAGTATGATGAGAATATAAATACTGTTTGCTGTTATCTTAAACCTTTTAACTAGTTTCACTGGAACGTTAGTGTTTAGGACAGCATATTTCCTTTCCTCTCTCTCTCTTTTGTCTATGAAGTTAAAAGGGAATCAAATATAAAATCTATAGCAGTGCAGAAACTAACAGTCATTGAGAAATTCAGATGACATCATGCCTATTTTCTGCTCTTGTGAATTTTAATATTGCATTTAATTGACCACTCAGTGTTAGAAAATAAATACTGTACATATAGAATACAGAGGGTAGTTTACAACATCAATATTTTTCCATTTTAGAAAAAAATAATGGAAAAAGCAGTAACATAACAGCCTGTCATATGGTGCAGTCCCCAAATGTGTGTTGAACAGGAAATTAACTCTAATTTGAATGTTCTTGTGGTTTTGAAAAAAAAAGTATTTATACAGGGTTGTTTTGATTGTGTTGGCAAAATATAACCAATGCTCCAAATGATGCTTTTGAAAATGTAGTTGGCTAAAGATAATAGCATTAATTATGGCCCCATGATCCAAGGAACAAATTTAGTACCGAGATGTCGGTGTTTTGTTTGTAATTGCATCAAAGTACGTGGGAAGGAGTAGAGTGAAGGCTGGTGCTTACATGCAGAATGCCAAAACCTGACAAAGCTGTTCTTTGTCCCGTGTCAAAACCAGGAATAAGCCATAAAGGTAAACAGCAAGGGGTGCAAAACAAAGTGGTATATCTGTGGCAAAACACCTGATTTCACCTGGTACCCACCAACCTTCCTTCTAGGCTCTTCTTGGACCAAACACTGTCCAGGCAGTGCCTGGAGCTTCCTTTCCTCTCAGTATGTTTTGAACTGAGTCACTCGTACACAGCCCAGGGAAGCTGTTGGTCAGATGATTCAAACATACTTGCCTAAGTCTTTGTTTGGGGCAGCAGCATATGTATTCGGTTGGGTTTGAGGCCGCCTGCGTTCCCCTGTAGTTGAGCCAAAAGAAGTGTGGTTTCAGCTCAACCTACGGCAACAGTCTGTTTACAACAGAGCTGATACCAGCTGGTATCAGTAGATACCCTGTCCTGCAGAAGGTGGAGCAAAGATTTCCTGATTATGTTCATGGCTGTAGTAAGGTTAGAGAATGCTGGCCTGTGAAAGCCACCTTTAAACATGCTTAGTCTGACCTCTTCTTTTTATCCATGGCTGTTCGTGGGGTTCACTGCCACTTCCATTGTGAGTCTGACATCTGCCCTTGATGAGCCAAATCTGTTCTGTAGGGTCAGGGAAGAACAACGTTCATGTGAACGTGTGATTTCTCTGACACAGATGGCACGATCCCAGATATGAAAAAAAAAGAAACCCCGATATAGGTGACCTTCCAGAGAACAGTAACTGCTCAGAAAGTGATGTCAGATACACAAAGTAAGCAAAATAGAACGTAATTTCTTTCAAAAAACACATATTTTCATATTTTGCTAAAGAAAAAGAGTAAATATACTATTTACCAAGCTGGAAGATGGGCTAAGCTTGGATACAATGTTGTATTAATATTAAGCAGTAGAGCAGTAAAGTATCTCTGGTCTTGCGCATTTTGTTACAGCTTTCTTCTTATGGTGGCTTCCTAAGTTACCAAGTGAAATCTTTTGGCTTACCTAGTGAGGGCATGGTTCTTCTGGATAAGAGACCTGATATACAACTAACAGTAAGTTTAGAAATACTGTTTTTTCTTTCAAGCAATACCAATACCATGATTTTTTATGTTACCTGACAACTATGGCAAATTTTGCTCCTATAGTGTGTGTAACTTTTATAGCAACTTGCTGTGTTTCTATAAAAGTGATTTTACTGCATTTGGCTCAAAGCCATCAACACACCTATCTCTGTTGCCAAAGTAACATTATTAAGTATAACTGACTTGAGACCAAGTAAGAAGATAAACCGGGATTTTCTCTGTAAAATGCATGTGTGGAATAAAATTAATTAATGCCTTGAACACTTGTCAACAAATATGGCCTCAACTCTGCAAAATATGCCCTGGGTTCCAAGTGTAATTGTTCTTGTTTTCTGTGAGAATTTTCTTCAGCATAAAATTAAGCATAATTATAAGGCTTCAAGGGACTGAAGTAAGAATGCATTTTAGGTTAACAGTTTTTTAATTTAACCACTTTAGGGCCAAAATTGAAATCTTTTACTGGTTGTTGAAATTCCTAAGGGGATGGTTCTGTTTTTTTAGGCTGTCAGAAATACTAACTCAGTATTTCAAGATTCTGTTGGGAAACATGCCTCATAAAGTACTACAGTAGTATCCAAAGTTGTTTGTGCACCAGGATGCAAAGGAGAGTGTTTGAAAATGCAAAATCATTTTTACTCAGAAGTAATAACTTTCCTATGAAAATTGGCCAGCATTAATTTAATTCTCTTGGTGTTTTATTTGAAAGCAAGGTTGTTAATAGGCAAAAGCAGTGAAAACCCTGCTAACACTAGAAAACAGTGCTTGCTATGTCACTTTGCTGACAAAATGCAGTACAGTTTTCCTAGTATTACTTAGGTTTTCTCCCTTAAAGAACAGGATTAATGTGCTTCACCAGATTTCATTGCGTCTGAACACTTTGCTATAAAAAGTAGTGAAATGGAAATGATATATCCTCATTCTCATATAGGGCCAGCAAATGAAAGTTGTTTATATGGATCCCAACAACCCACTGCCTGACCGTCAATATTATGGCCGTGTGCAGCTAGTTGAGGTAAGAAATGAAAACGAAATGACCTTCCCTTTTCTTCCTAGTGGCACATAAAAAATATGCAGTTAATATGTGCAGAAATAACAAGTACTTGATAATGTTGATGAATATAAACCTAAATACTGTAGGCCTTAAATATAAGCAATGTTTTTTTACTCTCTTTACTGCCACATTGAAGCTAGGTTCTGGTTCATGCCGCCTAATTTTAGCACCTCTGAGTTTGGCGTCTTGTCCAATTTAGCCCTTAGCACTCCCTCCAGGGCCGGTGGAGTAATACTGAATCAGTCATCAATGGAAGATGATTCATTGCAGCCCCAGACTGTACTTAACAGGGATGGAATGAACAGTTATCTGTTTTCCTTGGTGTCTAGCTACCTAGTTTAGAATGGGTGTCCAGCATTCAGGCAGGTGAACTTAGAAGGGATTATTCTTACCTTAAATTTGTGCTCAGAAAGTCAAACTGAGTTATTTATT
>Ga0065711_1034602_pt1 | contig 23509 bp, 18 predicted proteins | sample Hoacrofraction12_FD_59098 | JGI IMG/M metagenome (GOLD analysis project Ga0065711, IMG submission 59098) | Hoatzin crop microbial communities from Cojedes, Venezuela - Epithelial fraction 12 v2 (version 2) | ecosystem: Host-associated > Birds > Digestive system > Esophagus > Crop | place...
CCCCGCGCAGGCGCGGCTCCGGCTCCGCCGGCATTTCCTACGCCCGCCCCTCCTCGGGAACCAGCCCGCCCCCGCCTCGCGCCCATTGGCTCCTCTGGCGGACGCCTCGTCCTATTGGTGGCCGCGCACGCTAATCAGCGGCAAGCCCAGCCTCGAGGGAGAGTCTCCTTGCCTCGCCTGCCGCGTCAGCCCCTCCCGTTTCCCACGGATGGGACCTTCCGAAGGGCGCCGAGTGGAGCTCTGGAAGGGACCACTTGGAGGGCGGGGGGGAGGGGAGCGGAGCGAAGTGCGGTTTCCTCTGGCTGGAGTACAATGGGGCGGCGGTGGGTGCCTGCGGCTGCGGAGCCGGGAGGCCGCGGCCGGCGCTGTAGCATGCCGGGGCCTGTAGTCGCGCCAGCGCCGCGTCCGCCGCGCCGGGGAGGGCTGCCGGGCCGGGGCTTGTCGCCTCCTCACTAAGCGTCTCGCTGAAACGCCCGGAGGAAGATGGTTCCCTCCTCGGGTGGGAGGCCCGCAGCCGTGGAAAGCGCCCGGGGTGGGGGGAGGGGGGTGTCCCGATGGTGGCCGAGGCGGGGCGAAGGGCTCCCCGCGGGGCCGGGCGGCGCCGCCGTGGTAAACACCGGGCGGCGGGAAGATGGCAGCGGGTCGGGGCAGGTGACAGGCCGGGCGCCGGCTCCGGGCCGGGGACTGCTCCCCGCGCGCCTGTGGGTGTACATATGTGTGTGTGTGTGTATATATACACACACTTACTGTCCGCACGCGAAGGTGAAAGGCGGAAGCGCGGCCCGTCGGTGCCTGCCGGGGCTGCGGGTCGGGTTTGGGCGGCCGCGGGTGCGGGTGTCCTCCGCCGCGGGGGTGGCTGCGGGCGCCTCGGGCCTGCCTGCCAGGAGGCGCCGCGGGGTTCCTTCCTTACCCGGTGTCGGGTGCTGTGGCAGTGTCACAACATGAGGAGCCAGCGAGATGAAGAGAGTGGCTATTTCTGCCCTTTATGTGCAAAAACTAAACGTTAAAACATCGTCATGTTTGGGGTCCTGATTATAATTTCTGCTTCAGCAAAGCAAAACGATGTTCGAGGTGTGTGTATGTATAGCCTACAGCATAATAAATACACTAAGTAAGGTCTTTTAAAGTATAATTTTATTGGTGAAGGACAACACAGCCTTGACTGGTGGAGTTGATCCCATCAAACTTTGCCACACAGACTAACGATCAAGGCCCATGCTGAGAGGCATAACCCGCTGAAGGCTCCCCTACCAAATCGTCCATTTTCTACTACTCATTGCCACCAGCTGTAGTATCTTGCGCTTGCAGTCGCACCAGTGTGGCCACGTACATCGAACCAGCTCAGGGAACTGGTTAAGCTGCAGTAAAAGCCCATAGAAAAACTGTGGTTTTTCTTCTCAATTGATTCAATTAAGCTGGCTTTGCTACTGAAACAAACCTACATAAAATCTTGGTCTTCCCGTGGTGGTGTAAGATACTACTGATTCCGATGACTGCTAAAGATTACCACCTCAACACCAGAATTAGCAAAATGGCGTGTTACCACGCTCAGCCCAATTCAATGCCCAGCAACTCATCATCTTCCTAGTGAAGGCAAGTTTTGAGCTACAGCATAGGACCCGGAACTGTATGGACACGTCTCCTTCTGCATCTGCTGCGGAAGCAGTCACCTCGGGCAGAAGCACAGGCTGGAAAATTGAGAGGGTTAGCATCCTCGTGTGATTTGCTGCAGACTTCAGCCTCTTATAAAAGGGTCATTTTATTAGTGGTGGATGCTCATGGAGCCTAAGGTACAGCAGACGTAAGGACAGATCAGGGAACTGGGAAAAGGCATCAGTGCTGTGCTGAGGTAGCAAGGCCTGAAAAGCTCCCACAGCATGCGAATACTGAAGGCTGAGCACCCCACGCAGGCACATCAGCTGTCAGAGCTCAGCCTCCTCGCCATGTCCTCTGCACCAGGCTCCGTAAGCTAATCAGTCAGCCCTGAAGGGCCATAAAGATGCCTGCTTTGCTTGCTTTAATCCCTCTCCTTCTGCTTTTCCTTCTCCAAGCCTCCTCTTACTCCCCTACCAAAAAGCAAAGTTAAAGGGAAATGCAGGAACAAGATAGGCAGGCAGTCAGGCAGATAGACAGACAGACAGACAGACAGAAAGGGCACAGAGATCACCAAGGATAGCCACGATTTTGTTTGTCATAGAATCTTTTCCTAGCACCTTGCTTGATTTCCACCTGCTTCAGGAAGGTTCCTGAGTTTGCTTAGCAGTTGCTCTGGCAAACCTTCTCCCAGTGCCAGATGGCATGTAACTTTCAAAAAACAATACCTGGGGCTAAGCAACCAGCTGATGAAGTCTAGAATGTGGTATGGTTTTCTTCACTTACTTATTCACAACATGGAGTTACAAAGGACTTAATTAGGAGAGAAGGAAAGATCATGATTTATTGCATTTGCATATCATGTCAGTATTGCCTCATGTTGAAAGGACCCAGTTATCAGTCTGGCCTGGTTCACAGTCTCTCGCTGGGCTGCAATAAACTGCTGTAGACCAGCAGGTGTGACAGTGACCTTTCATTTGCGTTCACTGGCAAGAAGTATACACAATCTCAGAAGAAAAAAAAAGCCCCCCAAACTAAGCATGTGTCGCTAGCCAAAACAAAGGCATACACAAAACAAAGAAATTAGAAATAGCTGGATGGAGAGCTTTGCCTAGCATCGTTTGCATATGCGTGCATACCTGTGAGAGCTGCCAGCCAGTCCTGAGCGCAAACCCGATCGCACCAGTTTTCTCTCCCTCAGCCCTGCAAATGTTGCACGAGGCTGTCTCATCTCTGTGCTAGGAACATGAAAACCTACACTTTCAGCAGCAACAGCAGTGCTTCAGCCGAGACTTTTGATCTGAAACTCAAACTGTCTGGGTTAAACCCAGACATCTGACCAATCTAGCATGTGTGCATGAGTGTGTATTTGTGTAGCTGTAGGAGAGAGGCGGAAAAAGAGAGAGAAAGACGCAGGGCGAATTACTCACCCTATAGACAGAACAGGAAGTCGTAACCAGAATTTGTAGAAGAAAATTGTGGCTGTGTCTTAACAATCCACACAAGTATGGTCCTTGGAGAAAGGCAAGTCGATCACATGCCGCTTCCCTGCTATTAATCTCGCTTTGCCTTGCCGTGCACTGCTCCAGCTGCTGCAGGGAAGGGAGACAGCCAGTTTTCACTGTTCAGAGGTGGCTTCTCATGTTCCCACAAGGTGAGCATGTGTTAACTGGTAAATGTGCTTTCCAGCATGCATACCATGGTTATGCCCAGTCAATGGGCGGGAGTACCAAACATCCTAGTTTACCAAGCTTCAGAGGTTTCCCCGAAGACCAAGACGGAGCACAGGCTCACCTCAAAGCTGTTGGGCTGCAGTGTCTGTGTGGCGTGGGGCCGTGTTCCAAACCCAGAGCATATCTACCCAAAACCGTGTTTCAGAAAGAAATCAAAAAACTGGGGTGGGAGGACAGGCTGAAAGAACCCTACAGCTCTGAGTAAGGGCATCGTCTCCTGTGGTTTGATTCCTCCTTTGTCCAGCAAGACCAGACTTCGTGCACTCCTTGTAATTTGGCATTACAATAGCTCACTTCACCACCAAATTCTCCTCCTCTTTGCAATAATCTACAAACTCTTAGATTTTAACTACCTATTCGGAATAACTCATTAGTTACAGTGGTGCATAATTATTAGCATATTACTGCAATTATAATTAAATTATGATCTATGTATCCTGTACATGAAGTCCCAATTAGTTTTGTCTGTAGTGAGAGTCTGAAAAATATTTTTGTAATCAAGACCATTTAGGATAAAAATTAGATGCTAACATTCATAGGTTCCAAAATAACATTATTGAAATGTATTTTAAGTGCAGTTGGTTGGAAGTTTTCTAAAAATGTGGTGTTTCAGTGCAAAATGCTGTTTCTGTAAAAAAAATTTTCCACAGGAAACAATTTTGCCAGAGTTTTTCTGCTTTCTGACAAAAACAATGCACTTTTCTAGTTGCAGACGCAGAACTGCCTTTACCATTAAAGACAGTAGAACTTGGGATAGGGACCCAGCACATGAAAGAACTGGAGCATGGAGTGCAAATGCCAAGAAGCTGTTGAGCTGCTCAAGGGTACACATAAAAACTAAGTCCAAATGAAACATTTGCCTTTGATCTGACAAACTGAAATGCAATGTGTCTTCCACAAATGTCAAAATGTTTCATGCTGGCTGACAATGGTTAAGTGAAGCATTCACGAATATCAGGGTGAAGTACTTCTTGTATACTCTGACCCTCAAAACATTTTGGTATTTAGTCACTTTTGTTTCCAAAGAGGATAAAAATAATCATTTTGGGTTTTCTGGCAGATCCTCAGTTACAATTTGACCACTTAGATGATAGGTAACAAACTAACAATGAGGAATCCTCATGGGTTCTCAAAATACTCTGTTTGAACACAAAGGACATTGTGGGCAGTAAATCTGAGGAAGATGCATTGTAACCTTTGTATACAACAAATAAAGAAAATTTCTGATTTAAACACGAGATTAATCTCGTTTTAAATGAGTCATAAAGACCTGATCAGTCTGTGTAATATGTTCCGTTCATACTAATTAAGTGCCATGTGACTGCTGCATTTCTTGACATTTTCCTCAGTTGCTCTCAGTTAGGCAACGACAGGCTCCTCTTTTATAATTACCACCGAAAGTACTACTACAATTTAGTTTTACCTGGCTTGCTGAGTTTTTCTTATTTACTCACAATCTTCTGGGATTCGTTGCACAATATTGCTAAAACACTTTAAATGTGACATTTCTTATGCAGCTAGTAAATATTTTAGATCATAATTACCGAGTTTCATAATCGGTGCATAATTTGGATTCCTCTCTAACTGTAACATACACACCCCACCCCATGCCCCGTACACACAGTTTCCATACATAGAAGAAACTTTGTCCTTGCTGCTGTACTTACTGTAGCAGCATTCAGGTTTAAAGTGGTTTTTAGGTATTGCTAACATGCAGCCGAAACAAAAATAAGTGTGTGCATTGTGATCATCAACATGTTCCTCTACCACAACCAGTTCTAAAAAGAAGACAGCTGTGAAATACTGCTCAGACTTAAAAATTTCCTGCTTAACTTTTAAAATTTTTCGTATACTTAAAGATACACTCGGGTGACTGAGGTACTTAGTTTGATTTTTGTGAAGATTAAAAAAAGGGGTTTTTTTCAGAATACAATGAATATTTTTCTGCAAGATTTTAACAGTATTAAAATAAATAGCATGTGGGCCCCACATATATTGCTGTGCGTCCTTTCAATATCTACTTTTTGAGAGTTCATTGTAAATCACTGAGAGGCCTGGTGACTGTTATTTATAGGTAGCACTCAAATGTAGGAACGAGGATTTCAGTAGGATGCCTACTTGGCACCATTGGACTTACGATCAGGAAAATCGGGAGCCATTTTCTGTCTGTACCTTTCAACCTTATTAAAATTGGACATACACTTTCTGAAGCGGGAGTGTTTCTATCATCTGGTGACTACGCCGTGCATCTGACACAAAGTGACCGAGGTCTGGGTTGCTGTGGCCAGCAGCCAGCTGAGCACTACGGTGGGCTGCTCTGGGGGAACCTCATTTGCCTCCTCGGGACAAAGCTTTCGTCGAGGGTATTCCCCAGGCACGGCCGCAGCACATCTGAAATGGAAATACCAGCAGCAGAAGGTAAGCCTGTGCACAGGGCTTGTTAGCTATTTGTGCTCTCAAATCTTGGCCTGCAAGTATCAGAAAAGGCATCATTAAAGAAGTCAGCACGTTTAAAAGATGCGAGGGAGGAATCTGGATTTTCAAATTAGAGGCACTCATTCAAAATTTGATTTGGAAAAAAGGTAATTGAACAAAAACTATGTTTGCAGTATCCCTTTAAAAAAATAAAACAACCTTAGTATTAAAATCTTGCATCAATGAATCTGAAAGGTGTAAAAACTGAATGAGCTTTGCATCTTTTATCGTGTTTAGGTTTTGTGTATCAATCAGCCTCCAGAACAAAAGAATTAATCTGTTTGTCATCAGTTCTATTTCAAGGTTCTTATCCATTAGTGCAGCAATATTAGTATTATACTTAACCTCAGGCTAGTGTTTGTCTCTAGTTTTATATTAATTGATACAAAATTAAATATTTCCACTTCTCTAAAATGCATCTTCACTGAAAATAAAACTAAAAGTGATTCAGACAAAATCTGAGCCCAAATGATTAAACACTTCTCTTTTACCTGGTGTTAGCATTTTCTGGACGCACATACTATTCCATTTTATTCTGAAAATCCCATTAAAATAATAATAACAAGCACTGAGACTGCTGCTACTAATGCGTTAGATATGCTGGTGAACCGAGCTCCCTAAGAGTTCCCGCCTGCTGTTACGACTATTAGTAGTCATAATGACCAGTTCAGATTCTCGACGATTTTGTAGATCGAAAAAAAAAAAGTATTTTTAATAGTCTCTTAAGGGAAATAGATAGCTTTATAGTCAGGGAAACAAAAACAGATGGGGGGGAAAAAAAGAAAACTAAAGACACCTCCCCCCCTCAAGCCCATGAAAATCGTACTATAGGGAGCCACACTATATGTGACCAGGTCTGTTTTTATATTAACTTCAAAAAAATATGGGTACAGTTCTGACTTTACTCTCTAACATGAATCTTCCCACAGATTTCAATGAGAGGTTTGCTGTTATATCTGGCATAGAACACTTCGTGCACGTTTAACAAAGCGACGTAACAACAGCATATACTCTGTCCAACAATATTCATATTTCTTTATCGGACAGCACAACAATAGTTCTATTGTGTAGGGCAGCTCTCCTCGGAGGTGGAAGGAAGGCTTCCAGAGTGGTCCAGAAATACGATGGTGACACCAGACTGGCTCATGTAAACAGGAAATCAAACCAGGATGTAAACTGGACTGCTTCCATATTCGGCAATACTCAGCTAAAAATAAACAAGTTGAATAGAGGTAAGAAAGCCAATTCTCTCTGTAAACTGATTTTTCAACTTGAATTTTTCAAGACCTGATAGAAAAATTCAAATAATATGAGTTTCAGTGTTGCTTTATCAATATGTCCGTCATGAGATTGCAGTCACATCCAGAGGGGCCACTAGCATGAAAAGGAGAACAGAAAGTTTCTCTTTCCAGAGAATGATAATGACTTGGAGACAAAGTTTGAAAAGGAGTATGACTGCTCTGTAAATATATCAAGGGATTAAAAAAATCAAGGAGAAACAAGTTCTACTTAAACTAAAAGACATTATCATAAGAATAAATAGACTGTGATATCTAGAAATGATTAGGCATCTTATTCTGAGAAGAATAAGGAGTTCTCAAGAAGCCTTTACAGAGTGAGGAGGAGAAGCTGTTTTTTATCTGTAAGAGAATAATTTAATGTTATTACCTTCAAGACCATCATGTGATGTTCGCCTGGGAGATCCCCTACAGTCCTCAGTTCTTTGTGAATTCTCTGTCTGCTGACCACATTTGTCTCAGGAGGAAAGTCTTTCAAAAAAGCAGGAATTATTCCAAAATTATTTAGGTGACATGAGACATACACATTATACACAAATGATTAGTGAAGTTTCTCTTATGCAGAAATCTGTTTGCAGTACTGTTCTAAATATTGCGATTTGATGCATAACATGTTTGTCATGAAAAAGTAGAAAAAACATGACAATTTGTTTAGCCTTTGTTATTTTACCATCTCCATCAGATATAGCAGATGCGATACAACAGGCTTGGAGCATAACAAACTATTAGTGACAGAGAAAAAAAGGCGTAATAGCCTCACATATAGCTGGAATCTGTGGGACTGAAATTAGGCACAACTGTCCCCCAAATTAGGAGTAGATGAGCATAGGGCAAGAACTGGAAAGGAGCAGCAGAAGTCACCAAGTCCAAGCTCCCACCATCACATGTAAACCTGGATATAATCTGATTAATAACACTGTCCAGCTCCATCTCAAAATAAATCGCATTGTTTGCCTCCACTGGCCACACAAGAAGACTGCTCCAAAACCTCACTGCTATAACATCGGGAGCTTTTTCTTACTTCCAACCTCAATTTTTCAGGGATATTTTTTCCTGTGCAAAATATCTCTTCATCAGAATCATCTTTGTCTTACTATATTAGAGAAGCTACACTATTGCTCTACTCTAGTGCCATAAACTTCTAATGCTTTTTGGTAGGTCTTCTCCATATCTGGAGAGTCAAACTAATTCTTTAAGCTGAATCAATCTTTCCTGGATAAGGAATACTAGATATGTGCCATGTTCCACATTATTGAAAAACTTCCCTAACCTCTGGGTCTGCTTGCCAGGGATGAAGGGTAAAATTTATGAGTATATGCAGTTCTGAGGGAAAACAAACGCAGGAGGAAGCTTTTGGTCAGAGTTTTGCTGCTTAGTAGTAAGCAAGAGCAGATGAGCATGACACTTACAGGATCTATGCTTGCTGCCTGAGTACAGCAGCAAGGAATGGCCAAGGGTACCCTAATGGGAAGACATCATTGTTCCTTCCATAAACCATATATTGCACTAGGAATACAACACAGATATCAATAAGACATTCACAACACATAGACCCAGACATTCATAGCACACTCATAGCACACCCCGTTAACAGCTAATCAAGGCAGTGGCATTGCCACGGCCTTTGTGACATTGGCATAGGACCTAGAAACCAAGTCAGTCAACTGGTCCAGCATTCAAGCAGGGCTCTTGCTTGAGAAAACGGTCCATATGATTCAGTCTTGGCATCTCAGGCCCACTGGAAATGTTGGATAAGTAAATAAATAAGGTGCCCTGTGTTTTCTTCCCCTGAGTGTAGAACTTCTTTAGAAACCTGGAGGCTGTGGAAGGAGAAAAGCTGAGACAGACTTGGCCACGAGCCGAACATTTCAGTTCAGGAGTCACAGTTCTGACCTAGAGATTCACAAAGGACATCCTAGATTGCAGGAACAGAATGATTCTACGATTCTAAGTTCTGAAGGGGAAGGACTTTTACACCATCCGGAAGATGATGAGACGCTTACAAGATGTAAACGCAGAACCTGTGACAAAGGCATGTAGAAGAACCGCCCTCCAGTGCAATGGAGTTCACTCTAACTTCCACCCTCTTCCTAGTCCTCTTGTCCTTAAGGATTGCCTTTCTTCCGTCTTGACATATTATAGCCTTCTATGACCAAAAATTTCATTAGTATAGTCTTCTTTTTGATCATTAATGAAGGTGATGAATAGAACCATTGGACAATACTGTGCCCAAGAGTGAATTTGGACAAATTCCACTTGCAAGTCGTAACCCAGACGATCAGCTTGCAAGGACAGCTCACTCTTTGCTTTAGACAGTTCCGGATTTGTCTTACAATTCCTAAGCTAATCCCCATCTCCTTATCATAACTAGTAATTCATATGCATTGCTAAGGTTATTAAGGTTAGATTTATCTCCTTTTCTTTGTTTTTGTTTTGTAAAGAAATAAATGTCAGTGTTGAAGCTAGATACTAACATACGTGATCATTTAAAAAATTGTTGGCATACAGTTTTGGCTTCTCTAACCAGACTATTAGGAGGGAATATTCTTTTTAAAAAGCTGATTTCTGTCTGCTGGCACATATATTGGCACTTGTTAAATTAAATTTGATGGAAAAAAAGAATCCAGACAATAAAAAATATTAGCATGCAATGTTCAGTAAACTGTTCCATTTTCATAGTACAGATTTTGGGCTTCTTAGTTTCGTAGCAAACTAAAGTGGATGCTAAAACCTATACATTTATGAACTCCAATAGAAAAAGGAAGAAAAAAATGATTCAGTTGTGATAAAAGGAAATCTGCACAAAGAATGAGGGTAGAATACAATGCAGCATCACTCACTAAAGAAAAGTAACGTGAGGTTCTTTTAAAATTGTCTCTTTTCCTCCTTTTATTTAGCTCCTATGTACAGAAATGCAGTAATTGCTCAAATAAATCAGTCATAAAACTATTTTGCACATGTATTTGGCTATTATTTTTGAGCATGCACTCTTGAAAGTGCTAAGACTTCAACATTAACAGAAGTTGGTTGCAGTATTGATTGTATATATGTTTTCTGGTTATTTAACCTTAAAACAACAGCTCACTGCTTTTTCCTTACTGGTTGTTTTACTAATTTATACTTTCTGCAAGTATGGAACACCTCAATTTCTAATCATTACAAAAGAAACTCTGCTTGATTAGAGTCAGAAACCATTATACTTGGTTATGTTTTCTAAGTGCAATATGTCCTCTGTACTTGGAATAAGTGACATACCTGCTACATTGCCAGACGCAGTGGCAGTAGGCAATTTTCTGCCAACATGGAGGTTTTGTTGTTGTTGTTTTCACATCAGTATTAAACATCTCAATCAAAATGCAAAATTCACACTCACTGCTGTCTGGATGATTATACTGCTCGGGGACTTCATGTTTACAAATTGAGAATGGCTTTCCCTCCTCTATTGACGTAATTTCACACACAAAACAAGCAACATATAAATCATCATTGAGTATTATAGCATATACTAAGCGTTTTCAAAGCACTATGTGTCAAAGAATGTAACTGGATGGGAATTATTAATATCAAGAAAGTGAAAGATGGCAGAAGCATGTGGGCAGAGCAGCAAAGATGAATTGTGTCTTTCATTACAGACAGCATCTTGTCATGTGTCAAAGAAACAACAAAGCCAGTTTGAAAATGGGTGTGACTGAGAACACACTTGAGTACTTCTACTTTATGATAGCAATAACCACAAACAATGTACAAAAAAATAACAGGCAAATCCGTTCCATTAATGTTTCTTGAAGTTACAGCACATGCCTTGTGGTAGACACATTGCCTGGATCACTGGTATTTTTTACGAATGACTATGGTGTCAGTGTGTTGGAGGGATATATCTGCGGAAGAAGTGGCCAGGAAGTCTCCCAAAATAAGATACATAATTGGCAAATAGTTAATAGATCAAATCTGCTGTATAGACATACAGGCTGTCTTACTGGAAATACCTTCAGAATCCATTAGAATCTCTTTGGAGTACATTATTTTTCTCCCAACCAACCAAGAACCTGAGCACCTGTAACATAATAAACCACTTAACTTTTTCTATAATCTATCTGGCGAAGTCAATGAATAGGTGATATCGTGGCTGAATGTTTTGAGTACTAAATATAAAACCAGAGGAAACCGAACTCCTCTCAGGTCCACACACAACTCCTAAAGCAGAATGCTCATGAAGTTAGCTGTACTCATGATTTAAATCTACTTTTAGTCCTTTACTTCCATTATACAAATCCAGTGAACAGTCACAGTATTGTAAAACTAGCAGAACCAAATAAAGAGTATTTTAACATGCCCAGCAAAATGCGCAGATCCTGAAAAGCCTGATCTATGGATAAGCTCAAATCTAGATGCTGCCCAAGCCTTTTTTTTTTAGCTTTGTTTCATTCTAAATGAAACCTGAATGGTCGTTTTCTAGATTGCTTGCAGAAATGCAGATCCACACAGAAGAGCATACACTCAGCAGGATTTTATTAAGAGGCTTCTCAAGCTCAACCCATGCAGCGGCATGGACACAGCATCTTGGAGCTGTCTCCTGCACGTACCTTAAAGGGGCCGAGTTCCAGCTGCCTAACTGTGTACCCATTTAATACATCTCCCATAAAAGATATCTCAAAGAAGCCATTGCTAAACTTAGTGCTTCTTATCCTGACACCAGGTTTTAAGCAGGACTCCAGGGCAGATCTTCAATACTCTGAACTAATAACCTTTACTAGTTAAACCAGAAGAAACAATAATAAAAATGGAATTCATAGACATCAGAATAAATATGGTACAATGAAGAAAAGTCAACATGGCTTTTGTGAAGGGAAGTCATGCTTCACTTATCTACCAAAGTCCTCTGGCAGAGTCAATAAAACGTGTTGGCAACACAGATCTGTTCGATACCATCTGCCTGGATTTCCAGCAGGCACTCAGAAAGTTGCCTCCCTCAAGGCTCTTGTGGAGCTGATCAGGCATGAAGAAATATTTGGAAGATAGGAAGAAGGGAGAGGAACTAATAGTTGCCTTTCACAGTAGAAAGAGATCACACGTAGAGTCCCACACAGCTCTGTGCTGAAGTCTGCATTGCTCAACACAGATCACAAGTGATCAGAAAACAGCGTTGAAAAGGGATGAAATGTTTGCTGATGACACTGAATTAGTCAGAGTGACATAGACTACAGCTGATTGCAGACTCGCAGAAGAACCTCCTACCCCGTAATGACTAAGCAACAAAAATGCACTATTGAGAAATATAAAGTGAAGGCAAACAGAATGCTAGGAATCACTACAAAAGGAATCAAGAACATAAAATACCGTTTTGCTGTTGTGTAAGTACATGACACATCCACATCCTCAATCGTGTTGATAGTTACATATCATCTGAAGACAGATACAGAAGTACTGTAAAAGATACAGATAAGTGCAGCAAGTATAGTTAAAGACACGGAGCGGTCACAGTATGAGGAACAATAAAACAGATAAAGGTTTTTGTTGTGAAAAGCACTAAAGATGTGTGCTAGAGATCAATAAAATCAGGAGTGGCCTGGAAAAGGCAAATAGGAAATAACTGTTTCTTTCTGTACAAAATCTGAAAGATATCAAATGAAACCAGAAGATGCCAGCCTCCAGGCAAACAAAAGGAGCTGTATCTTCATCCATCACATAATTAACCTGTAGACCTTGTGACAGGACATTGTGGATGCTAAAAATGTACCTGAATTCAAAAAAGAATGTGATAAATTCATGGAAGAAAATGATACCAAGGGGCTATTCAATAAAAAAACACAGCATCTGGTTTAGGAAACTCTAGAATAACTGATCACTAGATACTCAAAAAATATTTTGGGAAGGGTTTCTAAAGGATCTTCTTGGGACACTCACTTGGTGTTCACTACTGCAGACAAGGTGCAGAGCTAGATGAAACTCTGGTCTTGTATTGCAATTTTTCAGGTTTGAACTGCGGTTATGCCCTGCCAGTGTAGAATTTGTGCACAATGGAAGTGTTCTGTGCTGGGCCTGCAGAAAGCCTGGAATTTCTGGGCAGTACCATCTTACTGTGCATGCAAAGCCGCACTTTTTGCAGAAACGTCAAACCTACTGTACACATGGAGCCACAATCTCCAACGTGCTGTGAAATTCCAGGGTTTCCAAAACCATGTGAAGCCTCCACTCACAACGGCGCATGCTCATTGTCATCGCAAAACCGTCAGATTTACCAGGAAAACGGCTGCTGCGTACCTCAAAACCTTAGATAAATATAGAATTCCTCTGTATCACAACAGACAAGATTTCTAAATGAGAAAGAAGACATATTCAGGAGAAAAGAGAAGGAAGGTAGTCCTGCTTGGAATACCCTCTTTTATCTGGAGTGAATGTGGCTTCTCTGACTTGAAAGACAGGTTTTCTATCATTTGGTGCTTTTTATTTTCATTGTCTGCAAATGAGGTGCCTCTTTGTCTCTGCTTGGTGGTAGGATCTAAGGGCTTGTTAGACAGTTACTTTTCTTTACCCTCGTCCTTTATTATTGTCACAAGCTGTGTTTCCATAATGAGAGGTCGTTGAGTTCATGAGAACATTCAAATGTTTGCATTTTTGCCAAACTGCTCTTGCTGGTCCGTATTACACAGGTGAACGAGGCTCTCGAACGCAGAGGAGTGGCTTCGTAGTGAAGTAAACCGAGACAGGGTCTTAATCATCTTCATTTGCCTCAGTGTTTGCTTTGCTGTTTCAACATAGTTTTCAAAGTCCATCGACCTCTGAATAATACAGGCTGCAAGCGTGCCGATGAAACCTCTATACCTTTCAAATATTTGAAATTCCTGAGATATTTAATGGTTCTGTTATCTGAAACAACATTATCATAGATGTTGTTGGCTAATGCTGCCTGTTGTGATTAATTTCCTTGCTGACTAATGAATTAGTTTGCTGAATTTCTTTAATAAAACTATTGCAATAGTCAAATCTGCACCTCCGTGTTCACAGAATTCCATTACCAAATGCCTCCAGGCTCTGCTAGCTGTGTCACAAATTAGCATATGCTTATTGTAAGTTTATTCTTAGTATTATCTTTACAGTGAAAAAATAATGTCTTCTGTTTCTGCCTTGTATTAGATTTTGTGGTTTTTTTTAATTCTTGCATATTCTTTGGTCAGCACAATACCACCATGCGTTCTGTGGGATTTTCCCCAAATTTATGTATTTCCCTCAGAAGAACTATTTCCTTTTCTCGTAGGACTCATCCACTTCCTACAGTCAATTCTCTTTTCTATTTTAGGTGTCTGTAAGAATTGATGACATTTTCTAGCAGCCATCCAGAGGGGGGGTTTTCGTTTCTTTAAAAGCACAGCATTGCTTCTGTCTATGTCTGATAGATCTTTGCAGGATTATGGTAAATGTGTTGTGCTCTTGTTTCCCCTATATTTTACATCTTTTACATATTCTCATACTCTGAAATAGAGTGAGACCTGTTTGTCAAAATTCTCCCCAGGCTTACATTAAATTATAGGCTATATTTTTGCATCTTTTAAGATTTCTCACTGAAAAGTTGGCAGCGGAGATACCAAACCTTCCTCAAGAATGTTTTCTAGGAATTGTTTATACAATTCACTGACTGATCCAGAGCTTGTCCAGACCATATCCTTGCTGTCCCTATCATTCTGGGTCACTTCAAACTTCTTGTAGACGCCTTATGATTTTCATGTGTCTGACAATAAAACATGGAATATTTTCTTACTGTTACTGATGTAACTTTCTACTGGGGGGAGAAGGGTGCTTTTGACTGTTGCTGCATGACCACAGATAAACTTTCTGACATCTAGTGACAATGTGAAATAATTCTTTTTCTGCTTTAGCGTAATTCTGCTACCTCAGCATCAGTGTTCTCCATCTGCTCCATTCCTGCCACAAGGCCGCTCCAAGGGCTGCTTATGAAGCAGCTTATAAACCTGTAGCATTTTATCTTGTTTTCCACATGTTCAGGAATTATCAGGCTTTCCAGCTCACACTCTGCTTTCCGCAGTCAGCTCAGCAGAAGCTGTCAATCGCCAAAAAGCTGGAGCCTCCATTGCTTTCAACTGCTTGGCTTTTCTAACAGAGAACATTACACATGGGTATAGATATTTATTACAGATTCTTCTGATTTCATCTCCTAAAGGGTTAAGCAAATGTAATTCATCTCTAATGAACAGCCTAGTTTATATTTTACAAAGAGTCATATTTTAAGCTGCAAAATGCCCCAAAAGACAATACATGTTGATTCCAGACACCGCCAGCAGCGACTGTAATCCAATTTCTGCAGGAGGTTCCTATGCAGCCAACAGACTGCCAGGGCCTGGGGGCCAACGTGGGAGCAGATGTCTCTGGCCTTCTGTCCCATACAGTATTTCTGCCAGAGGAGATCAGCCCTACTTAGACTTCTTGTCCCACATGTTCCATGAGGAGGAATGGAGGTAGCCAGCATGAGCACTCATTCGGGTCAACCACAAGAAAAGAGGTACGGTTTCCCACAGGTACAGGGAATTACTGATAGCACGGCTGGAGTCCAGTCGGCACCGGCTTTGGCCGTTGTTTTAGAGTATATTGATAGCTGCTGAATTCTGAATCTGTTCTTTGTGCCACAGCAAGATAAAGACTTCATAAGCTTAAGCACATTAATGTTAGGGGATTCTGATGTGCACTTTTATTCTGTCATTAGCAATAATTTGCAAAGGCAGGAACAAAATCAATATCTCATAAATATTGTACTCCCTTTTGGCAAAAAATGCATACAGAAACTTTAACATTTTAAAATACTTTCAACTTCTGCATGAAAAACTGTGAAGCATTTGCCTCAAAAACCTGGGTTTTTGAAATAGCTTTCTGAAGTTCAGGTAATTATTTCTCAGTATTATTGCTTCATAATTTAGTTGGCTGTAGATTATGGCCTATGAATGCAAAATACTTCATCCTCTCACTCCTTTTGCTGTCATTTTTGTGCACGTTGCTCATTACAACCTTGTCTAATGCAGACTTTTTCATTTTGACCTACCAGTGATCTTGGTTGTTTTTCATGGAAGAACCTACCTTTCAGAAATGTTTACAATACATTTTCAGTTATTATTTTCATGTCACCTTTTGAGTTTATCATTCACAATGGATTGTGGTAGGCGGTTACTAAATGTAGATTTCTACTCGCTAAGGCTTTAATTTCTACTAAAGTTCAATAAGCAAGATTCATGACCCAAGCTTTAAAAAGCCAGCCCATCTTACTTTCTACATTTTTAAACAATTGTTTGTGAGACAGGTGGAGAGAAAGTTTTCAAGTCTATTTCCTTTTTCCCTCAAATTCAGCAGGTGGGCAGTCTATAGCTAGTGGTCTCCCACCATAATGGTCAGTTAATGGTCACTCTGTGATATTCAGATAAAAACCCTAACATTAACAATTTGTCTATTTTTTTGCATCTTAATTTTTTGTGCTGGTATTTGGTGTACACAGAGGTCAAAGAGTGAACTTCAGAAAACTTATTTAATTGTGTTTCTTTCCAAAATTTCAACAAAGAAAGCATTTTTTTGTTGTGGTACGTCAGATCACAGTCCATCTGGGTCCACACCCCCCTGTAACCTATCTCTAAAGTGGCCAGCAGTGGATTCTAAGGGAATGAATGCAAGAGATAACACATCCATAGAGTGGTCCTCCACAGACACTGGCACTTAGCAGCAGATGGAGATCCTTAACTAGAGTCTATATATTGACCATCCTGTGCTATAGTTACCAAACAGCATTGGCAAATTCATCAGCTCCTCTTCTTCACACTATATATTTCATGTCCAAAATGTTCTGTGGTATCGAATTCTACAACATAATTATATGCTACGTGAAAAGGTAGATCCATTTGCTCACTTTAAATCTGTTGCCTGAAAGGATTACATTTGATCCCTGCTAATTCCTTGCATCACAGAAGACGATGACCAGCCTCCATTGCACTCACAAGTTCAGAGTTCTCTCTCAAATCCCTCCTTGAATTTTCTTTTGTAAGCTGGTCAGTCCGAATCTAGTTTTGCTTTCTTCATACAGAAGCTATTCTAGCTGCTTAGTGTTGAATGAAAAGCTGGGCATGACCCTGCAGTGTGCAGTCACAGCCCAGAAGGCCAACCGTACCCTGGGCTGCATCCCCAGCAGTGTGGCCAGCAGGGCGAGGGAGGGGATTCTGCCCCTCTGCTCCACTCTGGTGAGACCCCACCTGGAGTCCTGCGTCCAGCTCTGGAGCCCTCAGCACAGGACAGACATGGACCTGTTGGAGTGGGGCCAGAGGAGGCCACAAAAATGATCAGAGGGCTGGAACACGTCACCTAGGATGACAGGCTGAGAGAGTTGGGGCTGTTGAGGCTGGAGAAGAGAAGGCTGCGGGGAGACCTTATTGCGGCCTTTCCGTACTTCAAGGGTGCCTATAGGAAAGATGTAGAAAGATTATTTACCAAGGGCTGTGGTGACAGGACAAGGGCCAATGGTTTTAAACTGAAAGGGAGTAGATTTAGATTGGATATAAGGAAGAAACATTTTACGAAGAGGGTGGTGAGGCACTGGAACAGGTTGCCCAGATGCCCCATCCCTGGAACCATTCAAGGCCAGGTTGGACGGGGCAACCTGGTCTAGTAGAAGATGTCTCTGCTTATTGCAGAAGGGTTGGGCTAGGTGAGCTTTAAAGGTCCCTTCCAACTGAGACCATACTATGATTCTATGATCACTACTTGCCAAACCCATTTTCTTACCTCCTGCTTGCCCATCAGGAAGAGAGTGGCCACAGAACAGCAGTGCCATGCAGTTGCAGTAGGGTTTACGTGTCCACCCATTCCTGGTGGGGACTGTGGGCCGGGAGGATGGTGCTGGGCATACAATCAGTGGGACCATGGCTGCTGGTTATGGGAACAAGAAACTTGCTTAGTTTTCATGCTCTGAACTGTTTAAGGACATCCAATTACAAACTCTGAATTGCTTTCTGGACTGAGAGCCTAAGGAGGTTAGCTAATGAGTTCTATGTCCCGTGTTGTGCAGACTGAATATTTCTACACAATTTTATTTGAAGAACAGCGTGAATAATAGCCTTGAGTGGTATTCTCAGGCTGGAAAAAAAAATTTGCATAAAAAAATGTAAGTACAGTTTGAAAAAACAGTTTTAATTATTTGGGAGCTAAATACACCAAAGAATGCCTTAATTCTAATCGTCTGATTGTTGTGTGACTTCTCTCTGAAGTGAGGTTATGGTTGTTTAGGTACCTTAAGGACACAATGCTATTTTCACTTATTTCTACTATATCTGCTATGAATATTCTGGGCTTCAAAAAGCATTTCTTTTTGTTAATTACCACAAACTTATTCTTTATTCTACACTTGTATTACTGGTACATACTCTGTATCAATATTAGTCTCCTTTTCTCAAAATCCTGAAATAATATTTTTGGCTTTCAATGTAAAGGTCAACTTCATAGGTCATTTTAAATAGAAGTACATCTCAAATTGCCTGAACTAAAGCCAGTGAAGTCAGTGGAAAGTAATACAGCCCACTGCTGATCTGCTTTTTGTCATTTCTGGAAAGGTTTGAGGTTGTTAGATGTATGGAAATTTTGCAAAAGCGTAACCTTTCTTAAAATCTAGGTGGGGTTAGGAAATTTGCTATGGTCTCGACAAAACAACCCGATGCAGTAACCATCAGGGTGACCGAGGAGGGCAGGCAGCATCAGCACAGCCACACTTCCAGCTCGCTGTTGGGGCTCTGTTCGTGCCGCTGAGAAATGCGCTGGGGAGCAGCATACGGAGGCACACCATGCACATCTAACCAGTTGTTTGTACCCTTTGTAGTTCTCACGTGACTAAGAAGCTAACGATCGTGAGTAATGTATTTCAGCCTTCTAGCCTATGTCTTTTTGTCTAAAGATGGGATCCCCAGGACATCACCTTCCCCAAACCGTGGAGGACACAGGGCACTTCTTTGCAGAGACCCTCTCAGTGCTTCGTTTTTGGATGCATCGGTCTGTGGAGCCGCCGCTTCTCCAGCACCCCTAAGGGGCTTGCCAGGCGCGCAGGGTTTGCTGCTCGCTTTCCAACAGCTGGCGTCAGAACGGCTGTTTCGTGGACTGCGAACGCCATGAGAGCAGCCCTGTGCCCGCTAGCTTGCATTTCGTTCAGGGCTGCAGCCCCACTGCGGTGGCGGCTCTCTGACTGTCCTCTCAGTAAGAGCTGTCACAGGCGGGGGAAGCCGAGTGCTTTGAAACACGCTGTTGTTCCTGCAAGACCAGCTGAATCAGAGCAGACTGGTCCTTTCAGGTGAAATATGCCATTAATTCACTTGTAAGTCCTGGATGCACAAAATTTGAAGTAACTATGTGACTACATCAGAGAGTGATGTAAGAGTCATTCCCATGATTGAGGGGGATGAGTGCAAGGTGGAAGGCTTTGTCTTCTGCAGTGGGGGCCACAAAGTTTCAAAACATAGCCAAAGGCTCATGAAAACATCCAAGTCCTTGAGAATTACCTTGTGAAACTGTTTAGCCAGCAAAGACAGAAGGGACAGAGTTCTCCCCGCTGAGGTTCTTTGTACCTGCCAATCCTGTAACACAAAGCCGGGTAAGTAATGTGCAAGAAGAAGAAACTCCACCAGCAACACGGCGGCAGCCACGAGCTGGGCCTGCTGCTGAGCTGAGTTGGGCTGAGTAGTCTGCGAGGGTGAATTGTGTTCACAAAGGTGGGGGGCACGGGTGGGGTTTTTCTTACAGGTTTGTTGGGATGGGACTAGAGGGGGATGTAAATGTTGCAGAAGCAGAAAAGCACAGGAATTACTGCTGGGCCTGAAAGATCAAGCTGCAAATTTTAGCACAACTGTGCACATGTAAGGCGTGTATCATTTTTGCTTAAAATGGGGTATCTTTGAACAGCAAGAAGTAGGTATTTTAGGCTTTGTAAGTACCACAGTATCTTCTATTTTTATTTGCCCAACAGTGAAGAGAATGTCATTGTAAGCTAACTGGCTTACTGGTCTCAGACTGTCCCAGATGCTAGATTCGTTATTTCAGCTGCTGCTACCCCACGAGTAGATAGTTGAAGTTACTAGGAGTTACATTTTACTGAATACTTTCTAAACACTGTAATCCAATCTTAGGCTAGGTTTCCACCTCTCCCAACCTATCCACAATACAGAATAAAGGCAACGAGAATTAAAGGCAGATATTAAAGTTTTGGAAATATAGCTAATAAATATAAAAGCTGGCAAAAAATTCTGCGCAGCAAAAATAAATTAACATGATTAGCGTAGCATCTTTAAGCTTTCTTTTTTTAATTGAAACGATTCCAGAATTAAAGTCACTTAAGGCTTGTCTTCAGGCCACACTGACTGGAAAATGTTTCAATTTCAATAAACCACTCTTTGGTTTAGTCTAAAACTGGTAGGACATGAAAAGCTTCAACAAAACCTCATTTAAATATAGTAATGCCCAATTTCAGTAATGTAACATGTATAAACAAGATGCCCATCAGTTTAGTTAGTAATTTTGAAAGATTTCCACTAAATACTCTGCAATCCTCTGAAGCATTTGAGAACCACAAATACTATGCACTTATTTTGTCTGCTATTTAGAGAGTAACTGCAGCTTACTTTCTACTGTTATTTTATGCTAGTATTTTTTATTCCTGCTTCAGTGTGGTTGGTGCAGTAAAGCTTTTGCTCAGAGCTCAGCTGGAGTCTTTTATTCTGGTTTTATTCTGGCTACTGGTCGTGCCTTTGACCTGAGCTGGGGATTTACTGGTGCAAAACTGGAACATAATTTGGTCTTGGTTTGGAGCAGGATTTGATGTAATGTTTGCAACATTTGCATGCCATTTGCATCTTTACAGATTATACTTACAGGCAGAGTACGGGTGAACGTTTGAAAATCAACTATTAGCTTTCTAGACACTAATTAGACAGGTAATTTTGCTGGTGGGAATAAAATCAGGATTTAAGGGGAACATTAGTGAAGTTTGCTGCTTTTTTGTTTTGTTTCCTCTAATACCAGTTAGAATGACTGCCTATTTTCAAATGTGTCATTTCAGCTTTCAGTTTCTAATTTTACAGTGTTAGACGGTCAAGAATGCATTCAGGTCAGAGTTTGGATTTTTACAGACAAATGTAATTTGTGTCATGAAAAATATACATGAAAACTCAAGTCACAAATTTGCAAAAATTGGAGAAAGCAAAAGTCAGGTTTATACACATCAAAGGAGCTATACCAGTGAAGGATTTGGTTCAGAGGCTGAGCTCTGGCTACTCAGAAGGATTTGCCCTCTCTAACGGGGTGATGCAGACAACGTGACTGCGATAGGGCATCAGTTTTCAGTTTGGTTCATTTAAACTGTTTCTTTCCCAGAAGCGCAGGCAGTCAGCCATCAAAGTGGCCAGGCCAGGAATGTATTATTCTAATGTTTATGCAGTCAAAAAACCCCCAAGCAGAAACCCTTCAGCCATTCTATCCCGCATTGTCAACTCGTCTAAAGTCTTGCAAAGACAGGGTGATATGAAATACGTTTCATTTACAATAAAAGGTTCCCAGAGAAAATTCTGAGGGCATAAGCCACATTTCTGAAAACTGCAATGACTCAAGTGACCTCTTGTTCTGACAACTGCAATTTTAAGCCTCTACTGCTCTGACCTGTAATCACGATAGGGAAAAAGAAATAGTGATGTGGGCAACACAGACAGGACTGGATTGCATCAGAGTATGGTATTTGTTTTCTTGGCTGACCCAATATAATACATAACTTTGAGATAAAGAGTAGTAAGAATACTGTAAGGACATTTCCTTTCTCTTAAATTTATTCAGTTATACAATTGTTTCAAGTTGGTCATTTAATTTTGGGATTGTTTGCCCTGCACCAGTCTAAGGGCAGTCCTACCCCTCTGGAATCGTAGTACTGAAAAGCTGCATGGGATTTCAAGGGATTACTGCTCCATTCCCCTACACTGAACTGGTTGGCTGTATCCTAGAGGATCCACAATAGAAGTATGCCTAACTGTTCTTAAAACTTCCAGGTTCCTAAAGTGTTCCTTGTCTATGGCCTTCCAAGCTAACCCACTTCGGTGTTTCGCAGTCCTTCAGGTTGGAAAGCATTTTCCTAATGGCTATGCTGAATCCCCCGTGCTATAAATTAAGCCAGCTATTTCTTGGTTTTCCTCTTGTGGCCATGAATGAGAATTAACCATCTGCTCTTCATTTAAGGAAAGACTGTTTTGTTTTTAAAAATCTACAATTATTTAAACATATATTTTCATATGATAAAATACAATGCTGCTGGTAGGATGAGGATTTGCTTTATTGGACCCAGTTAGAAGTCTGTAGGCTCACTCTTCTTTCTCTGTGCCAGCCTATGAGCGTTGCTTTCCAGCAAGAGAAACCCTCCCTTCTGCTAGATGAATGTCTGCCTGTGTGTCCATGCGCTGGTGCAGCATTGAGCAAATTCAGTAACATCTTGCCCTGCTCTGAATTTTCACACTTGTAGGGCAGATGTAGCAAGGACCTAGGGTTTTGGCAAATACCTGTGTTCAGCGAATTTGTCTCACACTTAAATTTTATCCCACAAACACAGTGGTACCTTACACAAGCTTAACCTCAGAAAGAGTAGATCCAGCCATTCTTAAAATTATGGAATACTGTAAGACCACAGCAATGTCTTTGCAGATCAGGACAAAATACATTTTAATGTTCTAACTTCTTTGAAATATTTGTAAACACTAAAAGCCAAATTATTATATCATGTAAAGCTGGAGAAACGGGGTTCCGCTGAGTTAATCCTGAGTAACACTGCTGCCCATAAAACCAAATTTGACCTCAATGTGGACGACAGACAGGGTTAATCAATTTAAAATGTTTTCAGCATTTCAGAAACATGAAATGCTGTGTAAATGGTGAATATTAATTTCTCCAGATAATGTGGATTTTAGCTGACAATTGAAAAAAAGCATTTAGCCCAGTGACCAACATTTGGTCTCAGCGTAAATTACAAACTGTAGCTCTGCAGAGTGGCTGTGGTCATCCTGCTCTTACTCCAGGCTGTGCAGAGGGAATCATAGAATCATAGGATCATTTTCAGGTTGGAAAAGACCTCTAAGATCATCAAGTCCAACCATCCGCCCAATAACACCATGCCTACTAAATCATATCCCGAAGTGCCACATCTACACGTTTTCTGAAGACCTCCAGAGATGGTGACTCCACCACCTCCCTGGGCAGCCTGTTCCAATGCCTGACCACTCTTTCAGTAAAGACATTTTTTCCTAATATCTAATCTAAACCTCCCCTGATGCAACTTGAGGCCATTGCCTCTCGTCCTATCGCTAGTTACCTGGGAGAAGAGACCAACACCTGCCTCACTACAACCTCCTT
>Ga0065711_1004674_pt1 | contig 23508 bp, 6 predicted proteins | sample Hoacrofraction12_FD_59098 | JGI IMG/M metagenome (GOLD analysis project Ga0065711, IMG submission 59098) | Hoatzin crop microbial communities from Cojedes, Venezuela - Epithelial fraction 12 v2 (version 2) | ecosystem: Host-associated > Birds > Digestive system > Esophagus > Crop | place...
ACCTTGTCCAGGCGGGTCTTGAATATCTCCAGAGAAGGAGACTCCACAACCTCCCTGGGCAACCTGTTCCAGTGCTCCATCACCCTCAGAGGGAAGAAGTTCTTCCTCATGTTCAGACGGAACTTCCTATGCTTCAGTTTGTGCCTGTTGCCCCTTGTCCTGTCGCTGGGCACCACTGAAAAGAGTCTGGCCCCATCCTCCTGACACCCACGCTTGAGATGTTTATAAGCATTTATTAGGTCCCCTGGCAGCCTTCTCTTCTTCAGGCTGAACAAGCCCAGCTCCCTCAGCATTTCCTCATAGGACAGATGCTCCAGTCCCCTCACCATCCTCGTTGTCCTCCGCTGGACTCTCTCCAGTAGCTCCTCATCTTTCTTGAACTGGGGAGCCCAGAACCGAACACAGTACTCCAGATGGGGCCTCACTAGGGCAGAGCAGAGGGGAAGGAGAACCTCCCTCGACCTGCTGGCCACACTCTTCTTAATGCACCCCAGGATGCCATTAGCTTTCTTGGCAGCCAGGGCACACTGCTGGCTCATGGTCAATCTGTCATTCACCAGCACTCCCAGGTCCCTCTCCGCAGAGCTGCACTCCAAGCAGGTCCACCCCAAGCCTGTACTGGTGCATGGGGTTGTTCCTCCCCAGGTGCAGGACCTTGCACTTGCCCTTGTTGAACTTCATCAGGTTCTTCTCTGCCCAACTTTCCAGCCTGTCCAGGTCACGCTGAATGGAAGCACAGCCTTCTGGTGTATCCACCACTCCTCCCAGCTTTGTGTCATCAGCAAACTTGCTGAGGGTACACTCTGTCCCTTCATCCAGGTCATTGATGAAGAAGTTGAACAAGACTGGGCCCAGTACTGACCCCTGAGGGACACCACTAGTTACAGCCCTCCAACTAGACTCAGCGCGGCTGATGACAACCCTCTGACTTCTGCCGTTCAGCCAGTTCTCAATCCACCTCACTGACCACTCATCCAGCCCACACTTCCTCAGCTTGCCTATGAGGATGTTATGGGAGACAGTGACAAAAGCGTTGCTGAAGTTGAGGTAGACAACATCCACGGCTCTCCCCTCATCTACCCAGCCAGTCATGCCATCGTAGAAAGCTATCAGTTGGTCGGGCATGATTTCCCCTTGGTACTCCTGATAACCTTCTTTTCCTCCACTTGCTTGATGATGACCTCCAGGATAAGCTGCTCCATCACCTTACCCGGGATGGAGGTGATTCACTGCAGGTTTTTGGTGACAGGCTAAGGGCACCATGCAGGGAAGGAATAAAGAAACCACATCTGCTACAGCTGGTCTGGCACTCCATAACCCAGGAGATTAAACTAATGTTTTGCCTGCCCAGAAATAAAACTTTGGTAGAAATATGTAGAACTGTTGAAATCTAAAAACAATTCCTAGACTCTGATGTTTGTGTCACTGCAAGGAAATTCTGGTTTTGTAAGCCTCCACTTCCCAATAAAGGCCTCAATAGACAGTATTTTTTAATTAATGTTAAAGGCAGGATTGTAGGATATGGTGAATATTCAGAATAAACAGCAAGCTAGAAATGGCATTCCTTTCTACTATGCTAATTTTCTCCCAAAAGGAAAAAATCAGAGCCTGCCATATTTTTATGTCACTTGCTAACTATGTAGTTACTGGGACTGCGTTCACCTTGGCTCCGTTTCTGTTTCCAAGGGGAAATGGATGCCTAAATCTTTGATGTTTGTCTCACTTTCTGCATTCTGAATGTTTCCGTAAGGTACCAAGTTCTGTCTCTGTCTAACAAATTACTCACAGCTTCTGATTTATTATGATTTGACTTCAGCTGGAGAGGTTGACAAAGTTAGTCATTATTTGTAGGATATTTGAAATCATCCATCCAGGTTTGTAACCAATAGGAAAATATCTGAATGTAAAACCAGATGCATTGCCTGAATTGCTGAATTTGTTTTTGGATCTATTCAACACTTTGATCGTGACTGAATGTTATGGGCATTCTTGCCTAATTTTCCAAAAGTAAAAGAGAAATGCTTCAATATCTATCAAGATACAGAAATTGTGATTTAAATGTAATGGATTTTTAATAATAAAAGAAATTTTAAAAAAATGTTGAGCCCAGATTTACACTAACTGGAACTAACATAGCCTGTTCCCATCAAAACAATTCTGTTTTTTCAAGTGAACTGACTGCATCTGTATCTGCAGAATGAAGATGAAATTCTGTACTGTTCATCAATGTATGGTCTAGACCAGGCCTTTTTTGATGAATAAATCTGATGTGTTTGGGTTAAAACAGGTAAAGTACTTTTATCTTAATCATAGTCATTTTTTGTAAATATATTCACATTGCTTAAACTGCTGTGTTTAAAAGTCCAATGCTACCTATTGGCACTTCTTTTAGGCTTATGAATAGAGAAATTAAAGTTCCCTTCAAGTCAAGATATGGAATGGCATTCTGTGTCCCACCTTCACTCCTACACTATAAAGACCAGGATTTCTATTAAAAAACTTAGAAATAAGTCAGCAAGAAAAGATAGGGTTTACTTTGCCTTATTTCCTCATATTATTGATTACCAGACAGAAGTTGCTGTTTTCTAAGCTTTACAGAAGGTTTGGTTTGTTTGTTTATTTATTTGTTTCTTGGCAAATGGAGATTCTTCATTGCACAGACTGGTAGGATTTCAGAAATTGCTTAGGAAGTAAAAGTACTTTTTTAATTAAAATTCAGAATCTTTGCCTTCCCACTTCCAACCTGCATGCAGGAAGTGTATTTCACTGCTCCATGAGGACTTGGTTTGCTGGGTACTGGGGCATTCTGCTTACTGGTGGGGAAGATGCTGCCAAGGCACTTTGAGAATCAGCAAACTCTGCTTTCTGCAATATGCAGGCTCCACTAGGAGCAGGAAGGCAGGAGATTGCTGGTGAGCAATGGGCTTACTTGCTATTTAAACTTTAATGAAGTAAAGAGAGAGACAAGCATTAAAAATCCCGGTTGACTTCCCCTTTTGGAAAAAACATAATTTTCAATTGTTTTCTTCTCACTCTTCCTTCAGCATCAAAAGAAATTTTCATGCGCTATTTTAATAGTCCTTCTTTATTGTTTGAAGGTTCTTCCTATCTTCTTGGCAAGATGTAATTTTCAAATTCTTCCTGTTTTCGATATAAAACCTTTTATTCTAGATATTTCTTCATTTTTATGAGTTAATACCCTACATATTTTTTAAATCTTCTTAAAATCCCCGTCACTGGGTATTTTTGCAAAGCTTGTCTTTTCCTGATATTTAATATGACTATGATTTTCTCTCCAAGACAACTGCAAAGTCTCTTTGCCCAGCCACCTAAGATGCATGAGAGGTGACTGACAGCTTCGCCTCCTTAAATTTTTGTGAAGGATTCAAGGGAGGAGGATATGACAATTCAATTCCCCTTCAGCAGGGAGGGGAATTTTAATACCTCACTGCTCACAAATCTCCCCTGGTTCCTAAAAATCAGTTCTCTGAGGACTTCAAAAAAATTCATGGTGGATAAGCCAAGTTCAGCCAGCCCTGCTGGAAAAAAAAGATGAAAACCAGAAACCAGAAAATGAATATATTATTCATAATTTTAAATGTTTTTGTGATATAAATTCATAAATTGAATCAGTGTGATTCGTACTATCACAGAGTGGTTGAGATATCTACGAGCAGGGGAAGGAGGAGTTTCCAAATACAGGACAGAGGCTTTCTTTTGTTACTGCTTCAAGGATGAATATCAATCTTTTGCAACGAACACAAAGCAAAACCTGCACTGACTTTAGCAGAAGAAAGAATTCACATCCAGCTCAGCAGGTGCTGTAAAAACAATAATTGCGAAATAAATGAGAGCTATCACTCTCATTTTACAGATGGGAAAACTAAGCCACGGAGAAGCTGTAGGATTTGCTTGGTGTTGCATGTAAATTTGAGTACAAACCAGGGACTTGCCTCATAATCTCTCCCCTTAATAACTGGACCACACAACCTTCCTAAATAGAGTTTAATGAAAAATGCTGTCTGGACTCTTTACAAAGATATATGTGCCAGTAAGTCATACGCTGTTCAGAATTCTTCTGTGGCATACATACCTTGAAACACTTCTGAAGTCATAGCAGTATTTATAATACAAATATTATATTCATAGACTTATTAGCTTTTAATGAAAGAATTTTCTTTTTAATAAGCAAAAGTCAGATGTGGACAATGGAGGTGACTGGGAGAAAGGCGTGTGCCAGTGTGAACTCAGAGAAGTTACATACAAACACATTTACAGTCTTCGAGGAAAAATTCCTTGCCTTTCATCGCTGCACAAAATAACATCAAGCGTGACATTGCCACTTGTCAGATATTGTTTCCCTGTTTGCTTTACACACCAAAGGTTACCATTCACAGCCCAAGCCAGAAGTGACCACTCTCAAATTCAGCATCCATAAATTTGGCTATGAGCTGACTGACTCCGATGTCTTATCCCATGCAACTGTCTTTGAACCACGCTGCAGTCTGGCCTGTTGAACACAGACCCCTCTGCTGACAGCAATTTCTTAAGCAATTTCCAGGCCTGGAATTTCCACTTCCTGAGCATGGCTATTGGAGTGGGATCCACCTGGGCACACTGTCAGCTGATAATGCCTGATCCTCTTTATTTGGATGCAGAGCATTTTCTGCAAATTTGTAACCAACAGAGGAAGGTAGGAACTTCTAGGTTGCAACCAATCTTATCCTAAAGACAATTAAAGACAATTATCCTAAGTTAATTAAAATTGGTCAAATAAATCACACGGTAGGATGCTCCTACTTCTTTCTGTTCACAATTCAGGAAGCTGCATGTGCAAGGCTCAGCTTTGTCAGGTGAGAGGGACTCCAGCTCTGGCAATTTTGATCAACTATGGCCATCCTTCTTTGCAGGAGTTAGGTTTCCAACATGTTTTTTAATCCTGAAATATATCATCAAGTCCTGATAGGCAGCAGTTCCTTTTCCTCTCCCATGTGGAGTACTGCCAGACCAGCCCTTGGAAATTAGTAACTCCCTCCTATGCCAACCACTAATGGCAGTCACTACCCTTGTGACACATTCCTGAATGCATATTCTTTTTCTCCTCTCCCAGCAGGACAATTTCTTTGCACTTTCATCTGAAGAAAAGAGAGAGAAGGAGTGAGTCAGAAAGATTAGGAGAGGAACGTATAGAAAAAAGGAGTGATATATAGAAGAGAATCATCTTGCAAGCTCTTCAGCAAGGCTTCTACAACTTTAGTGGGGTGAATATTGAGGAACTTACCAGCAGTCATGTCAGCATGTAGCGCAACATCCAGGCAATGTCAGCCCCAAATGTACCTTCCTCCTTCGTCACTTTGGAAGGAGACTCATCTCTGCTGATGACTTTGGCTAAAGAAGTTGACACATCTTTCATTTCCAAGGTAGTGTCATTTCATTCTTTCTGGTGACTCTTATCAAAGAGGGCTTGGCAGAGTACAACGTCTAATTTTTCTAAGTTTTCTAAGTTTAGGACAAGTCTTGTTCCTCACTTGACCATTTTCAGGTGTCTTTCTAATTAGAGCTGGAAGGAAAGCAAAGTTGCCAATCTGCAGGGAATGCCATTTAAAAAAAAAAAAATTCAAAATTTTTTGAGCTCAGTCAACTCAAAGTCCTTGTCTTTTCCCACTGTTTCTTACAAAACCATCAATTCTGAGAAAGAGTGATTTAGGCATCACTGAAACCATGATGTTACCAAAAAGAGACATGCTCCCTGGACACTTCCACTTTCTAGTACTGGAGCCACCTTGGCAGCTCTGCCTGGCAGCCAGTTCCAGGACCACTGATTGCAAAAGCCTGCTGCAGCACCTCTGGGATCTCTCTTTCCTCGCTGCAATGGGCCATAGCAAGATCTGACAGCTGGACTGTTCAGAGTGTTCAGCAGAAATCAGACAAAACTACTGCTGAATGACCCTTAACTGTGCTTAAGCAGCAGCTTAATAAGTTGCTACTAGGGAAGTTGTTTTAATGATATATCTGTTTTGCCCACAAAAGTCTGCAGCACCTCTGACACATGGTACAATAGCAGGGTAACTGAAGAAATCAGAAAGAAACAGAAGTACTTCGTATTTTTGGTCCAGTTTCCCTCTCTGCAATCAACACGAGATTTGTCATGACTTCAAAGGGAGCAGAAACAGGCCCTCTGTTTGAAATTTAGTTTGCAGGCTTCTGAAGCATGCTACAATGGCTCAAATGCAAGATGAAAATTGAAGGGTTGAAACCTTTAATTAAAAAGAAAATCAACAACCAAAAGCCCCAACTTTAAAGCCATAAAGAAAAGCTTCAGCTCTAAAGAATATGATCTAAAAACCCTTCAGGGACAAATTAGTGGAATTGTTAGCCTTGCATCAATGAGCAGTCACTTCCACTGGAGAGAAAAATAGAAAGCCAAACAAAAGGAAGGAATTTTTGTCTTAATTGTGTTTCATCGTCATTCAACAATGAAAATAGAGAGGAAGGAAAGGAAAAAAAGAAACTTCCTAGCTGCTGTAAGGCAGCTCTACTGCTGACTTCTTCTTTAGTTCAGTGCAAAGAAAAAAGAGACTTCTTTGAAGTGCGCTGGTGAGGGTGTCTCTGAAATAAGCAAGGGAGAGAGAGAGAGAGAGAATTTCATCTTGCTTTTCGTTGTCACAATTCCCTCAAAGAGGAAAAGAGAGGAAGGGAGCCAGTGCTCCGACACTCTGCTGTGCGCTCCGGATTGCCCTGCTGGTACAGGCTCTCCTGCTCTCTGCCTGGGCTGGGTTTATGGCGAAGGGAGCACTGACTGCCTCCTTCAAGAATTTCCTTCTCATCTGTACACAGTGGGAAGAGCTTTCAGCAAAAAAGTGTGGCCTGAGCAAGGGATCTGATAACAGACAAGTGTTGGAAAAATCTTAAGTTTGCACTGCTGTTGTCTGCTTAGAGGTTACTGTATGGATTTTACATAAAGAAAGCCAGAAACAGTTGACCAGGATAAATGGCTGAATTTACTGAGGTACTGACAGACTTTGGCTTTGACAGATCTCATAGAAGGTGTCTTGTTTGAAGAGCAAATCCATTCATAATAACTATGAGAGAGCTGATAAATAGCAACCGAGGTGATAAAATAATTATTGTAATCATTTCCATATCCTTTGTGTTTATTTAAAGGCACATTTAATCATTTTGTAAACTGTTGGTGTGTCTGAGATAATAAACACTATACGGAGAGAGATAAAGGAACGATGACGATACATATGTCAGCCTACAAAATATACAGCAGCCAGTGTATGTGTTAATCAATGAAAACACTGCTATGATGAATCTGAAAATACGTTCTTACAAATCATTTTTCACCATTCTTGAGAAATGTGTCACAGTTTCCAATGTTCCAGCTTGTTAAGACACAACAGATGAAGTGTCACTTCATGATTAGTAACAGGGGAGGGCAATGCTTAAGTTAAATAAAGTCTGAACCACCATTCCTGACTCAAACCCAATTACTGAGTGTCTGAGAAAGACCAAAGACATATAAGACACCCATCTTCTGTTATTCTCTGTCACATCATCCTTCAGTGAACCAATCTCCACCTACTCTCCACGCTTTCATCATCTGCTTCTAGAGCTGATTCCCCTGCACTTGCCTTTCCTTTCAGAGGAGGGCATGATGACCCTCAGGAGAAAACTCTGCTGGTTCCTGGCCCCCATGTTTGGAGCAGGTGTCCTGCAGGAGTCTGGAACAATATTATCCTAAAACTGCAGGACCCAGCTGCACTGGGAACATGCTTGTGTTGGCAGAAGAAGAGGCAGAGCGGCTGTGCCTGCATGCCCTGCAGTGCACGTACTGTCTGCAGCCACAGCTTTCCAAACCTGTAAACCTGTGTTTGCCCCCAGGGCATGCTAAACAACAGCCCGGTACAGAGGTTTTCAGAGGTATTTGCTGAGAAGCTTTGGAGGAGCAAAAGGGAGACACACCACGAAATTGCTGTAGCAGATTAAGGAGCACACTTGCTGAATGTCCATCTTACCGGCAGACAGATACATTGAGCAAACGTGAGACAAGGGGAGACTTGAGATTAACCTCTAATGACAAGAAGTAAGGGTAGGGGCATATCCGCTTGCATTTATTTTTTCCTGGTGCAGTATGTAGCACGGCTGAGAAAACAGTTCACCCAACGCTGCCATACTTAGTACTATTATTTTAAGTTAATAAAAAAATCAGATATATGTCCTTTTTACTACCTTTCTTCTGAAAAAGTCTTTCTCTTCCTTTCACATAATTAAGGAAAAATTTCCAGCTCTCAAAGAATTCATTACCAGACTCATTTTTAGTGAATTATTTCCATTTCTTATTCACTACCATCTTGCGGATGGCTGGGATTTTACCAGCTTCCCTTCAGATATTAGTTCAGCTGTCCTTAAGCAACTTTGAGAATATCAGAGCACAAGTGGATGTAAGATTGTTTTAGAAAATTTTTAGTTTATAAAGAAGGGAAAGTTGAGGAAGAAATGTTTTAACAGGAATACAAGTATTGTGCTATGAAGAAAAGAAAAATATGATGAGTTCTTGGGGGGAAAAAAAAAAAAAGAATGTGTGGAAAAACTTGTAAAACTGTTCAAGTGTCATGCTTCACTCCCCCCCATATTTGATGGACATTTACAAATGCTGTGGAGGTACACTCCGTTCTGGAAGTAGCTCTCAGCACATGAACACATTTTAAATGGTAAAACTGGGAAAGAGAGATCATACCCTATATGATTAGGGACATCTGCATGTGGGCCTAAGGATTTATAGTAATAAGAGTGAATTTAAGGTGGTGTCTGGTCTCATAATTGCTAGTATTTGGAGCTACGTAAATAAGCAAACCTCAGTTCTTCAGGTGCAGGACTGTTATTTGAAGTGTTGGGAGAACACTGTATGGACTTAACTGTTTTCTTTGAACCCACGCTTTTACACTTTTGATCAGAAAATCTAATCCCGTCTTTTTCCAGAGCACTTTATGTCTCTCTGGGTCAGACTAATAAATTTATAACTGCTTCTGCCCTGTGGTCAGACTGGTAAATTTATAATTACTTTTATGGCTTTCTGCTACAGCCATCTCTTGAGAGCATCCTCGCTTCTGCTGGTTTCATGAGCTCCTTTGACTTAATGCCATAAAATGTATGGCTTTTCTGGCAATGAGTACATAGGTTTCTCTCTTCAGAATAACATAAACATAGAATTAAAGTTATTGTCACAGTATAATTAGTGTTATCTGACTTTTTTTTCATCGGTGAAAAAGATAAACAGTGATTGGCAGAAATATTGAGTGTTTTCAGGTGTCTGGATCCCTATGTGTTAAAACAAACACTTAAGCACATTTTGATGCATCATAATTAATCATATTAACAATGACTGTCAGAAATGGTAACCTGAGTAGGCCAATGTCTGGAAAGAATTTCTCCCAAATTAAAAAACTTGCTTTTTTTGTAGTTAGCATTATAATGGTCTTTTATATAGCTGAATTCCTGTTCCAGTAGGATTACCACAAAAAACTTTTTCCCCGATGGAATGTAAGTAATATCTTTTTTTCTGTCTTTCAGGGCTGAAACCTTTCTATGTGTAAGTCTCATCTCTTCTAATCTTAGGACTTTTCTTCTGACGGAATGATCATGTCTGGTTTTGATGTCAACCTGTCTTTTATCCATGTCCATAAGCATTGAAGTTACTGCCTCCAAACACTACTGTCCTTCACCTGAGCATGCAAAAGGCAGTAGAACCTGATGGGTCTGGTCAGAAACAGTTCATATGAAGGGATCGTGCCTTCATTTCCTACCCAGTAACACAAAAGTCGGACTACCTGTTTTTTATCCATTAAGTTTATTCTCATTCACGCCTTTCAGACTTTAGTTTCTTGAGTGCTTCTTCCATTTCTGCACAGTCTTGCAAGGTATTCTTTACTCTCTCCACCACAAACAGGCCATCAGCCAATTTCATCTTTCCTAGATTCAGAATAACTTCTACATTGTATTACACCTCTTTTAATTTATTATACATACCAGTTGTATACAGCATCATGTCAAAGAATCCCTTCTGTTGTTTCAGAGTTGTAGGCAGTTCATTCCTACTTAACTTTAATTTGGTTCTACCTTTTTGTCAGTTAAAATTGATGAAGCACACCCCCCTTTCTGCCCCCCCTTAAAGCATTTCATTTTATTTATTCTCTCCTTGCTTTAACATAATAAGCTTCATGTCTTGCTCTCCAAGACAATAGCTCTCACAATATCTTGGATCTCATTTGAAAATGAACTGGCATTCAAGATCTTCTCTAGCACAGCAGCCCAATAGGAACAGAGTTATTCAGTCTTTGTTTCTTAAAACCCATTCAAATGAGCAATCTCATGCAATGGCATACAAACTCACTGCAAAACAAATTCAGGACAGACCAGCATCCTGGTTTTACTAGTTAGCTGTTTACTCTTTCCAAAGGTGGCTGAACTTCTTTCAGTAAATATTCATTTAAGAGGGGCTTATATAAAAGTAAGTCTTTATTTTTTTATGTTACTTTTTAACACGAATGTGGAAACACAAAAATTGCATTTGTCTTCCCACTCTCTTTTTTCAATAAATTACTTTTTTCAGTAAATTACTAGAGAAACAGGCAAACAAGGAGGAGGGCAGAAACGGGTGTGGAAAAAAAATCAGCTTCTTTAAAATCACAATGGAAAACTTTTAGCTGTATAAGCAACCATTTTCCAGACATGTGGAATAAGAGAGCTGAATATTCACAACCATTTTCCTCTGGTTTTTTACAAGATCTAAGAGTTTTCTCTGGACCTTAGGCAGTAGAGAGGCATGCTTTGTAATCCACTGTATTAGTTAATTCTCGTTTGCGTATAAACAGTTTAATTTATAATAAAGTGTATCCCTCAACCTTTCTAAATGCAAATCATATTTGTTATATAAGAAAAACTCTGGCTGCAGCCAAAATGGCCTGAAAGGCAGGCTGAGTATTATTATAAAGTTACTCTGTTATCACTGGAAATGGTTATGCCTGGAAAGTCAAAAACAGATTTTGTCAAGAAAATCAGGCCATTCCTAGATCTGTGACAAAGATGTATATTTCCCTTTTGAAAAACCTTTTTCAACTAAATGACGTGTGACGTTGGTAAGAGGCTTAGAAGAAAAGCATGGTAAAGTGAAAGTAATCTGGCAATTGCAGAGCACTTGTGTGTCCTGAAAAGTAGAGAAGGGCGCCAAGTTCCCCAAGTCAGCTGCTGGCCTGGAAGGAGGACAATGCGGGCAGTGCGATGTGCTGCCTAAACCAGTAAGCTGTCCTGAGAAGTGGGGCGAATTAGCCCATGGTCAGCACTGTGCTAACTCCTCTACCCTTGGGACTGGTGCTGGCACCTGCAGAGTGTAGATGCACTGCTTCGCTTGCAGCTGGCTTGGAAATGCTAACACAGTTCTTTTCTGGGCTGAATAGGTATGTGCCAAGCTACCTCTAGAGCTGCCCACCTTTCAAAATACATATATTCAGCCATCTCACTTGAATCCCAGAACCTTGATGTGATCCCACAACTCTAGTAAGTCCTAGTTCACTTGAAATTATATAACTGTTCCTGATTCTTAACATAACTTTCAGTAAATATATCAATCGAAATATGGATGTTAAAGCAGAAAGACACAGGACAAAAAGTACCGATTTTATAGCTCAATGGAAATATTTCACCCAACTCTATGTTCCTACTGACAAATATGCATGTCTTGGCAATATTCATATCTTTTCTTAAATTTTGTGTTTTGGCTAAGAAGGAGAATGTCACAGCATTAATGTTTGGAAATCTGAAAATATATCTGACACTGGGAGCAGCAGCAGCAGCCCACTCAAGTGCTCCTTACTCTTCTCGAGGATCCAGTCTCCCTTCCTTAACACAATCCTGACAGGACCAAACAAGCAAAATAAATTTATGTAAAGCAATATTAACAGTACTGTCTACCTGCTACTGCACCTATAGCTTCTAGAAATTACTCAGTCTCAAAAAGCAATGTGAAACTCTGCAACTACAAAAATGCGAAAGCACTTGTAATACACGGAAATGGAGGCACTCTGCCAGGTTCCTTGCAAAGTTTCACATTGGCCAGGTTGCTCTGCGAGTGTGCTTAGCCAGGAGGACATTGTCCACTGTTGCGCATCGGTTGTCAATAGGTGTCAGTTAGTGATCTCCCCCTTCGCTTATTTGCAGACTGTTACAGTGAGAGACTGAGGATGCACAAGCAATTTCTCTTCTGCAGCCAGTCTCCCTCACAAGCTGGAACGACCATAAGGAGTTTCTGAGGTAACTGTTTGAATGCCCCTGCAGTTACCTTTTTTTTTTCCCCCAGTGAATCTGTATACCCACCCTTACATACCAATTCAGTTTTCCAGGCTGTGTGTTAAGTCTCTTCCACAGAAGTAATGGGTCTTGGGTGGTTTTCCTGTCTACTTTTCTTACTTGCTAAGTTGTAGCAGCTGCTTGTCCTGCAGGCTGATGTAATTGTTTGTGATCCTGGTCTCATCCCTTGACACTTACAAACCCAGCTTTCGCCTTAGTCCTGCTGTTTTCTTCAAGGCATCAAGACTCTTATTCATTGACCTTATTCATGTTTCTGGATAGTTTCTACCCTCCAAAGGAAAAAAAAAAAGTGTGTAAATAAAAACAGTGTTTCTTGGGAAGAAGAGGGGTGGACAAAGGAGTGACAGCTCTCTAGGACAGCACATGCAAGAATGTCTGATGTAATGGCATGAAGAGAAAACACTCTGTGTTTTTTCTATTCTCTCTAGTCACCTGCACATTTTCCATACAACTAAAGTGCTTTGTGTCCCCTCCCACTAGCACAGTGTAAAATAGAGTACAGGTTTGAGAGATGGAGTTATTTAAAACCTCTGAGACTGAAAGTTCAGTTCTTTCTTGTCTGTTTTGACAACCATATTTTTCAAGAAAGACAGAGAATGTTGCATTCTTACGACAAAGACAGGAGTCAAGAGGAACATCTGCTTCCATCCTCTGAGCTTTCCTTGTCTGATGAAGAAACATGAGCCACAGAATGTATGAACAAACTCAGAAAGATAAACTATTCTTCATTGTTTTATAATGGACTATCCTCTGGCTTTAGCATATGGCCAGGATATCACACAGAACAACAGTTTCTTATTATAGATTAGGAACAGTACTGAGCCAACTGCAGTTCCAAATCCATCTGCCCATACAAAAATAGTTTCTCGCTGGGATCTTCCTTCTAATGCTGAATTATTTCTGCCCACAAACCCCTTCTTCCCAAATGACTTAGGAAACAATGCACTTTTTAAAAAAAAATAGTTAAAAGGAACAGAGATCTCCCCCTACCCAGTGTCCCTACAGTGGCCTGGCGTTCAGCACGAGGCCCACAGTCCTCCCAGATCCTGATGGGATGACTTTATAACGCGTATGGCCATTGTGTTGATTCAGTATTCTGTGAATATCCATATGCAGTCTTTCTCCTGCAATCAGATTTGTCAGAGCAGACTGTAGTATCTATGCAGAGCCCCTCTGTAGTCTGTGCATTCGGCATCATTGCCAAGATCTGTGGCCTTCACTTGCTCTGCATCCACTGGGCCATTTCCTAGTTTTCCATTGTTCCCTACCCAAGACTTCTGTTTTTAAGGAAAAAAACAAACAAACAAACAAACAAAACTTTGTGCTAGGGTTTTTTTGGTACTGTTCCCCCCCCCCAGTCTGACTGTTTTTTGCTCCTGTGTATTTTACTACCCATTATTTTTCCCAGCTTCGCTGTTATTGCTCCCAGCCAGCTGATTTTCCTACTCAAAATCCTTTTTTGCATAATAACAAAAAATAAATCCACCATCTTTTCTATCTATCATCACATTTAATCCTCACCAGCTCAACTCTAACTGCATTTGCTTCCAACAGAAACAAGGATTCTTCTGCAAATTGTCTTCAGTTGAAATGTTCCTTCCCCAAATCGCCTGATGAAAATATTACCCTTAGTTGAAAAAGGGGATGAGGGTGTGGGATTAGGCAATTTAACACGAGTGCTTTCTCTAGTGCATTTTGAATTCAACACTGCAGATCAGACACTGTGCTGCAGCACGCTTCCCCAAACCCACAGGAGCCCAGCTCTTATCTCCCTTGTCTTTGCTGTGTATTGGTTTAACTCCATGTAAATCTGTGAGGTTACATCGACAAAATAATTGGGATGACAGATTGGAGAAACAGGTTTATATTCATTCTATTTTTGCAAATCAAGAGCTTTTTCTAATTCAGTTCAAAGCATTCAGAATTGTTTCTAGTTATTTTCCCAAACAATTCCCTTGAATTTAGAGCCTGCTGCTGAAGTGCCAGAAGCAGGATATCTTGTACACAGCTCAGCCATTTCCATGCTCTTGCAGCATTTTAGTGAAATGCCTATGATACCTCACTCCCAGAACAGAGAAAATCCTTTTGGACAGGCAGAAATGGAGCTGTATAAGCTGAAGTGGCTGTATGAAATTTCTTACTCAAAGGTAAGGAACTAGGGGGAAATTGGGATGGAAATCAAACAGTACATTAACGAGTTAACTGCCTGTGTAAATCACAGCTGATCATCAGTCATTTACTCAAGAGCATCTATTAAAAAACCCTCATAGTTTCAAAAAAATTTAGAGATGAATCACAGATTCAGAGTGCTTTTTGGTAATTAAATCACTGACTAGATACACATTTCAGCTACAGCAAAGAAGGATGTGATTTATGTTTTCCATTAGCTGTTGAAATGGTTCTTGGTCACTGACAGGAAAACCTGTCAGTAAACAAAGGTAAATTGCTGCAGACTGTATCTCGCTGTAATAGTGATTTACTTAAGGTTAAATTCTACTGCTATGCCAGGAGCTGTAGGAAAGCCTTAAAGCTGATCATGCTGACATTCCTTCCGGTAGAAGGTGGCTTCTGGACACCAAAGTGGTAGTGCACATGCCCTGTGTTGCTCCTCTCAAGAAAGATGCAAGCAACACATAGCCTCATGAAGAAACCTGGAAGATGAAGAATTTGATCTTTGTTCTTCCTTACAGAATACACTCAAGTCTTTCTGACTGCAGCTGCATTTAGCAAGGTCCACAGTCTTTTTCAGCTGTGGATAATACAGTCCAAAGAAATGTAACAAACAAAAATGTCCCAGGCTTCCCAATTTCCTGTCAAAACAGCTGAAAACACCATAATTTTAGCCTCACTTTCCAAAGAAATGAGGACAAACAGCCATGTGACCTGTGTGCTGCATGTCAGACCATCCTTTCCCCTAGTAACTACTGACCACAGTTACATATGTTAAAGGAAACTGATTTAGGGGAAAAGGCCACAGAGATATTTTATTCCTCCAAATGTGAGAAAATAGGCAGTTCTTAGACTGGTGTGGATGACGTTCCGTGTGTCAGTATTGAGACATACATTAATTTATCTACTGTGAGTATTTATATAACATAGAGTGGAGAAATTTGCCATTGAGAACCTGACAGAGTAAAACCAGCTAAAAATGTACTTAGATACGTACGTGCACGGCAAATACCAGATTTAACCCAAGAACAGAAATAGGTTCTGAGTCTGGTGGACACAGCAAGGAAGAGATCTGGATCCCCAGCGTGCGAGTGGTTAGCTGTAATGCCACTGGATTCAGCTGGGAGCAGCTTTCAGGAGACTTCTGTCCCATGACTTATGGAATGCTGTAGTCTCCTGGGCTTCACTTAGTGAGTTTTAAAAGAGAGGTCAAGGGAGCCATACTTAGGAAAAACAGGATAAACCAAAGAGAGAACAGGTAAATGTTCTCACCTCAAAGTTTGTTGACAAGGACCCTCCTATATTTCACAGAATCACAGATCAGTTGAGTTTGGAAGGGACCTATGGAGGTCTTCTGGTCCAACCCTCCTACTCAAGCAGAACCAGTGAGACCAGGCTGCCTGGGACCACATCCAGGCAGATTTTGAATATCTGCAAGGATGGAGACTCCACAGCCTCTCTGGGAAACCTTTTCCAGTTTGTGAACTAGAGAAGTTACTTCTTAGGTTGTGTATATATTATTAGCAGCATATCCAGGTTTTCTCCACAAGGATGATATAAGGCTTGTTTACACTCTGCAAACCTAGTTTACGCTGGGTGGCAATATTACAAACCATTTTGACCAGCTTTTCAGTGTTTTCTATCAAATTCACTCAATTAAACATCTTTTACCACATATCTAGCCAACTACTAATTTCTTAGACACTCATCTTTCTCCTTTGTGATTAAATCCAGGCCTTAATGAAAGATTTGCCAAAATAAGAAGTGAACAATTACTAATCTGGACAAAAGCTAACAAGAACATTTCTTAAACAGCCAGAATAAAATACAGGGCAACTGTAAATGTCAGTCTTCTGCAAAGTAAAGACAATTACATCCAGCAAGATATGTACCCTTGCCCATTTGTTTTAATGGGACGTCTGAAAGAGCAGTACAAAGCATATGGTTTTCATCTGGGTTCTTTCATTCCCTGTATGCTTTCTTTCCTTCATTTTCCTTCTCTTGGTGGACCTTCTCAGCACAAGGCAGCTCACCCTCCGCCTCACTGGCTGCAGTGCTGGTGCTGCATGAGGGGAACTCCCCACTCCAGCATCTTCCCAGCCCGACTCCAGCTTTGCTTCAACTTTCTCCTCCTCTTTGTGTCTCCAAGCATTTGTAATACCTCTTACTCCTGGGGCTATCTACACGTTCTGGTTGCTTGGAAACCATTTTTGAATGGCTACCTAGGATTTAGAAAAACTTGTCTTCAATAATTCTGCCACCTCCTTTCTCATAGTGGAGTACTGGTTTAAGTACCTCAAATAATTCTTTTTAACTTTCATTCTCGTTATCTTTAATGTAGTTCTTAGGTTGTTCTCTGCTCTTACAAACACCACGCTTTCTTTTTTTTGCTTTCCTTTTCTTTCATCTTTATCTTCCAACGTATCTTATAGTGCCACAATTCTGTAATGTCCTTCTAATACAAGGCAATTGAAAAAGTCATCACACCCAGCACCCTGGAAGCAGGCTTTGTCCGGAGGCACAATGCAAAATCACAAAGAGGTTTTACTCCTGAAAATGTCACAAGAGCACAAATAAGACCTGCTCCCTTCATCCATACTAACTTGATGCTGCTGTTGAATGAGGAGGAACCGCAGGGCCCTCCCCAGCTCTCCTGCAGCTGGGAAACAAGAAGCATGATGAGGTATTACCTGATTAACACCTGTCCATACAAAGAGTAAAGGCTAAAATAGGTAGCAGACCCATTGTGAGAGCCAAAATGAGGGCAGAAAAAAGGCCCATTGTCCTCCAAATGACTTAACTGGCCAAAGTATAATTCACCAATAACTTCCTAGCTACACTTTGCTTTCTAGGAACAGCAGATATTTTCTGTGTATTGATCATCAATATTCTGATATGGAATACCCATATATCCAGCATGGGATCTTGTAATACACCTTATTAAATCCATGGACGAAGTTAATATTTTCCAAAGGACAACATGCTTGTTTCAGTCATTGGGACTCTTTGGGACTCTTGAATCTGTACCCACATTTCCTGTAATTCTCTGGGTCAAATATAAAATTCTTAATATACTTTTACTCTACTAGTAGGTTTCTGAGTCTTACGGATATTCTAGTTGACTGTCTAAAAAAATTTTGAAAAAGATTCAAACAATTCACTGTGGGTGACCGGCTATTTCCATTGAACTAAAATGTCTTAGGTAGCTTGGATCACAAATGAACTGATTTATAGCTGAGCAAATAACTGCCCATTTAAAAAGGCTGTAGAAATGCTTCTGTTTAAGATTAGTAATGATCACTGCCTCTGTTGAAGGAGTCTCATATTCGTTTGTTATTTGTCACTTGAGCTCCTTCCTTATCATCCTAGCCTGGAGTCTGACCTCTGCCTGCATCCTGGCACAGTGTCCTTGACACTTCATAGTTACAAGTACTGAAGGGTCTGCAGACCACCGGACCTGCATGAAGGTGCATGAAAACATCTGGTTGTACAGTGTGTTAGTGCAAGTCAGGGTTAGAACTCTCTCTCTTTAATGAACACCAAATTAGAGCAATACAGGAAATTATTTTTCTTACTGGTATTTTATAATACTCCAGAAACAAAACTGCTGTGTCAGCTGAAGCTTCAAGATGTTCAGAAGTCAGCTTTAGATCACTTGAAAAATTTAGTTTGAAAAACAAAGCTGTTTGTAACTGCTAGAACCATAAGTGTGTCTGAAGATGCTCCGTATGACTACAGAGACCATATCCCTGCCTGGAGGCATCTATAGCTTCAAGTGAAGACACAGCACAATGAATAGCCACAAAAGGTCTCCCAGACATCACTTATGCCACCACATTTTCCATCCTGCGAGCTCTAATTCCACAACCTGCAAGAAAATCAGGGAGAATGTGACTCTTCTGTCCTTCCCCTGGGAAGTCACATAGTCTTGCACTGCAGCAGAAGAGCAAAGAACAGACTAGCCCTTGATACAGAAGGAAAGTCCTTCACCCTGCCATCTGAACATTTAAATCTCATAAATTTTGAAGAGTCCTTTTCGTACCACTCTTCGAGTGATTTTACTGTTGCATCATACCCCTATCTTGAAAGTGATGCTTTTAACATTAGATATGCAATACAGTCAAAGTTCAGCCTTTTAAATTTGTACATAGGTACCAGTTTAGAATCTGAAATAGATCTGAGAAGATTCAATGCTCAATGTTATTTTGGTCTAGTCCTGTGATCCTCTTACTTCTACTTTGTCCGCTAACACTTTAAAATCAGTCGAATGTTTACATCTCTGTGTCCTATATGCTGGAAAAGGAGAGAGAACCATTTACTTTGCTGCCTTTATTCCCATGAGAACGACTAATCACGTGGGAGTAGAACAACAAGTTCTGCTAGACACACAGAATCTGCTTATGAGACGTCTCTGCATACTCTCGAGGTTTCATTAGCTGTAAGTGGCTTTTTTCCACTCCTCCAGATCATTGTTATTTCAAAACCAAATTTATTCAAACTAGGGAAAGACACATCTCCTCAAGTATGCCAACTTCAAACTCAAGCACAAAATGTACTGTATGTATTTTTTTAAACAGTTCAATGATTAAAATATGCATCAGTTATAAGAACGGGTTTATGGTAAACTCTTTTCATGCTGTAGGCAATGCTAATAATTAGTGTGATTTCTGTCATCCTTCTAAGACACTGCTGAACCTGAAATTATTACAGAGAAATTTCTTTTCTATACTGCTGTCTTGCAAAAATAACCAGTTCTGTTTGTTGTACGATCATCTAGGGAGAGAGTAACACAATAGCTACACCCAATGGCAAATTCATTAACTGCTATTTTTGTAAAGAAAACTGCTAGGATTTTCTTAACAGGGACTTCAAAATCAAGGTCAAACATAAGTACTCAGGCCAGTTTTAACAGTTGTTTTTTCATTAATTTAAATTTATTTTTAAATGGTTTCACATTAAGTAATCTTTCAGTTTCATAATTCAAGATTTCCTTGCAATTTATCTTTTAATACACAGGAGTGTGGTTCTTTTGACTGGTTTATTGTCTTCTTCAAGTAGTGCACTTGGACTAGAGTAAAGGATTGAGCCACGTATTCTTCTCCTTACTAACTTCTCAGGTTTGATATTTCTACTTCACTGTGGTGACAAAAGTAGCTTTCAGATTATGAACCACAGAGAGTGCTGCCGTGATACTTTCTGGCTTTGCAAGGAAAACTGAAAGTGATGCTTTAATATGGATAAGAGCCACCTCCAGTTCTGTAGAACATCATGTTAGCCTCTGAGGCTATAGCTGCTGACGATAAACAAACCAAGTAGGAGGGCAAAATCTTTTTTACCCAGTTTTTGGCTTCTGAATTTTAGTAGGACAGCAATTTTTCTCATTAAGAAGTCAGAAAACTGATGAAATTTAAAATATGCATTTTGCTCTAAGAAGAATGAAAAACTGTCTCACTTGCTCTATATATACAGGATTATACCTTGAATAGAAGAACATTTGGGAACTTTCTTACTAAATGAACAAGGCTAAGAAAAAACAAATACAGGGAAGAAAAAGAAAATCATATTCTCAAGTTTTAGAGTGCATGGGAGATAATTTTGACATCATGAACTCAATGTCAAAGCAAGAAATGAGAAACAGGAAGAAATAAAGCAACGGACTTGCAACCAATGCTTCTGATGAAGTGGAGGCTTTTGTTTACGGATATTTTTTGTTTTAAGTTAGCATCATGGCTGATCGAAGCTTGCTGGAATAATTTTTGCCTCATGAACAATGGCAAAATCTCAACTTTCAACTAAGTTTCATTACTTGGAATTTAGCGGACGTTTCTATAAATATTAATAAATGAAGATTAAAAAGTTACAGGTTTTCTTTTCTTTATGGTACCTGAACTTGGATTTTTATAGTGTATAGATATATTTTCCAGTCACATTCCCCACTGGTGTAAACAAAAAGTAATTCATAAGCTGCAACATACTTTCAGAGTTACAACATACCATGAACCTCAATGGGTGACTGCTTCCAGTCCCCTGTTGCCCTGAGCAGTTCTGTTGCATGACATCTTGCTTATACATTCACAAAACCCAATCGTGATGTTCCTTCTAGACACATAAGAAGAGCTGATCCTCCTCTGCAGGAGAAAAGACCTCAAGGATTTACAAAATACGAAGGCTGGGAAGGTGCAAGGGGGTCTTTGGTATGGGATCAGTGATGAGAGAGAAAGGAAGAGCTCTGTCCATATGAGCCATCTGCATCCATTGGAGCCAACTTCTTCCCCCAGCACAAGGTCCAAATTTGGGTACTCTCTTCGCTGTATAGCCATCACCGCAAACTCACAAATAGCTGTCCTACCACTTTTCGACATTAGCAGGAGGGGAAAAAACCTGCCAAAGCCAATTCGCTGTTCCCATTCCACTGCTCTAGGAAGAACCCAGTCAAATGCCAAGAAAACCAAAATGACACAGACTGAATGGGCACAAGTCGTCGCTCAGATACACCAACACATTCCATCAGCCTCACCTGCATAGGCTCAGAGGGACAGCAAAGTCTCTGCTAAAATCTGGTGGGCTTTTCTCCTCTGAGTGTCTAGCCTTCACCATTACCTATGGAAACAGGACACCCTCACTGACAGGAGGCATTCACGCAAGTCCGTCTCGCAGAGGATCCTTCCACACCCAGCCTAAAATTTTTGTTCAAAGGCTGGCACTGCTCTTCAGTGTCACAACTGGAAGTTCAACACACTTGAAAACTCACCAGGTGGAAAACTAAAGTCCTAAGTTAATTGCTTATTAGCAAAAATGCTTTTAGTGAGAACCTTGTAGATTGTGTTAACCAACCACATATAAGAGCCTCTTAGATCATTTTTCTCAATCAATGTTCTGATAAAACTAATTATGCTGACTGCATTTTCTTTAAAGGACAGTTACAGGTTGGTGGGAGGATGCCAGTGTATCTATTGCTAGAATATATGCACTAAAACATCCAGTGGCAGGCAAAAATACAGCTGAAAGACCCCAAATATAAAAAAGCATCATCAGAAATCCCTGTTGCAGCATGGAAACCATAGAGCAAACAGAATTTTGATTTGCCTGTGTACGGCAAAGCACTTGTTACACAGAAAGATCCCTGCAAAGGCAGGTTTTTCCTTGAGATTTGTCACCAGGGTTAGCAGAAACCTTGTCTAGGGTGGCTGCTCCTCACACAGAAATGTCCTCATAAGAAAAAGAAGCAACTTGGTTCTGCTAAGCACATATGTGTTCCTCATGAGGGGAACAGATCTTCTTCACAGTGTTTGTCATTTACCATGAAAAATAGGAAGAGACTCTGATGAGACAGGTGACACCTCTATGCCCCTGTCTTTAATTCAGAGCAGTCAGGGATTACCGTGTCACTGACCTGGCAGACATCACTTGGTTTCAGGCCCTTTCAGATCCTCATTACTGGAACTCCTGGGGAAAAAAATAAGAAAAAAAAAAAATAAAAGCATCTTTTTGAAGGGGAGGTGGCAGTGCATTCATTTAAGCTCTTCCATGCAATCTGATACTTAGCTTCCCCATAGAGATGCTGATGCCTGAACAGCAAAATGACATCAACACCCAAAAAAACAAAAAGGACTCTGAGCTCACCCTGCAAAGGTTTTCCAGTAAAGACACAGTACTCCATGTCATTGGACTTCTCTTACTGTTAGGAATTAATTCACAGAAGTACTGCATTTAGGGAATTAGATCTGACAAATCAAAAAGTCCCATTCTTGCACTTATTAAAGACAAGGTCAGAGTTACCACTGACTCTGAGACAGGAATTCTCTGACTTATGAAGCTTAAATATTAGTTTATATACACAGCTGTAGCATATTGACTGTGACAATCCTATCTACTGACTCAGGGAACAGAGCAGCAACACGAGCAAATGGTAGCCCATAGGCATGCCCCGGTTTTATCTCTTTTTCTGCCTTTGCTTCCTTGCCCACCTCCAGGTTCATCCTAGAAACCAAAGGCACCTTGTTTCATTTTTTTGCCAGTTTTCCAATTTAGAGTGTAAAGGTCTTCAGAACTGAGACTGTGCCCTTCTCAGTGACACCTGCCCTACATATTTGAGGAGTTACTGCTGCAATACTGAGCCAGGCCACGGTGCCTAGGTAGAGAATCACAGGATTTGGGGCGCAGCACATGTGCCCTACCCATACCGGCGAGCCACATCCTGACACCAAACACATTCCCTTGAGTTGCAGCCATCCATGGGCATGCAGGATGCTTTACAAGCACACGAAGTGACAGCTCCACACCCTGAATATCTGACAATTTACAGTGGGCTTCACACAGCAAGGTTCACTGCAGTGGCACGACTGGAAAGGGTGTAAGAGGACAAAAGTTACAAGTGTGGATGATACAGAGATGGGCTTGACGTTGTGTGTCAGCTGCGGGAAGGAAGTGTTTGGGAGAGCTTGCAGGCACACACATACAAGATTTCTTTTTTTTCTAGCATATAGCATAGGCTGACGTTGCACTGCTCCTCATTCTAGGGTAAATTAAAATTTCCCTGGTAAAAACTGTAGAGGGTTCACATTTAACCACTTAGTTCATTCACTTAAAAGGGTAATTAATTCAGAGATACCACCACTTTTTCAGGCTATTGTTTAGCATGAAATTAATATTGCTGGTGCAGTCAAATAAGCAAAATAATTTCTGTGAACTGTTTTATTTTTAAGGTGGTGGTGGGGAAATCACCAAAGACCTGAGTCAGCCCCACAGATCCCTGCTGGCTGTCTGGTCAGCCTCATTTCGTTGTTTGCATTCGTGCCCGGCTGCTGCAGGACGTAACACCTCGCTCTGTCTGGAAGGCGAGCAGGCATTCAGAACACATTACTCACAGCCTGCAGCTCCCAGCAAAGGCACCTTCACACCACGTAACTCGCAGGTAGGGAACACTGCACAGCGGCTGCAGCTTGCGAGGGAACTCTCCACAACCGCTTG
>Ga0065711_1034603_pt1 | contig 23505 bp, 11 predicted proteins | sample Hoacrofraction12_FD_59098 | JGI IMG/M metagenome (GOLD analysis project Ga0065711, IMG submission 59098) | Hoatzin crop microbial communities from Cojedes, Venezuela - Epithelial fraction 12 v2 (version 2) | ecosystem: Host-associated > Birds > Digestive system > Esophagus > Crop | place...
GAATATGAGGAGGAATTTCTTCCCTCTGAGGGTGATGGAGCACTGGCACAGGCTGCCCAGGGAGGTTGTGGAGTCTCCTTCTCTGGAGATATTCAAGACCCGCCTGGACAAGGTCCTGTGCAGCCTGCTGTATGTGACCCTGCTTCAGCAGGGGGGTTGGACTAGATGACCCATAGAGGTCCCTTCCAACCCCTACCATTCTGTGATTATGCTTTGAAATAATGTTTTTATATTTTTAACGGCATGATTTAAAAGGTTTTTAGGATGTTTTCTACCACCAATTACTTAAAACCAAAAAAGTGGTAGGGTTGTGTGGTTGGAGGGCTGAGACTTGTATTATTCTTTTAACAGTCATTAAATAATGTATAAAACCACAGTAGTGCAGTTTAAAACCCTTTAACAGAAAAACAATCCTCTCTTACAAGCTGCAAAGTGCTGTCTCAGGTTTTTAATGGTTCTGCAAACTTGCTTGAGTCTTACCTGGCAGAAGTTCTCTGATTAGCTTCTGGTGATAATCCTAAAGTTACATCGAATCTAAATTACTGTAAATGCAGACCTCTGCCATTTAAGCAAGTGACATACTTATCTGTCTGGTAATTCACAGTATATGAACTCTTCAGTAGGAGTTTCCAAGTGTGTAATGCTTGCTTAGCGCTTGGTCGCAAAGTTTTAGGAAATGTGGCTTATTGTACTGAAACTAGGTCACCCCTCTCTACTGGCTATAGAGCACAGTCAAAAGGCATTCCATGGAAACCATTTCCCGGCATTAGTTTGCTATGTAGAAAGTACTTTGGGTGACACAGAGATGAAGTAATTAAGAAGGAAGAATGAAGTGCTCCTTCAGACTGTGGCTAATGAGGAACTTCAAGAATCTTTGCTCTGAATCGATCAGCTGTATGCTTCTATTCAGCCTCTCAATGATGTCTGTAATATCAGTTGCCTCTCTTTCGTATTGCTGAAGTGAACACTTTCTACTGCTGTCAAAACCTAGTAAGAATGGTCTCTCCATGCAGTCCAGACAGGCTATGTTTTGTCTGTCTTCCCTTTGTATTGGAAAAGTTTGACTAAATATTTGAATTACTTCAGACAGCAATAGAGAACATATGGATGATTTTGGATTTAATTTAACAGACTCTGTAGGTGTAATGCTAATGTCCACAGCTGCTAAAATGCTACCCCTACTTCATTCACATATCTACAGTGTGCTTTAGTAAGAACCTTGCTCTGACTTGGAAATTAGTTTGTAGTTAAAAGTTTTTCCTTCCTTTATGACTGAGACAAATAACAATAAAGGCACAGAATTGACAAAGGCTCCAAAATAAATGAAAAATTTATGGCTAAGGTTAACTGCACCATAGAAACACCTATCTCACTGACCTAATGTTCACTTAAATAACCAAGCTGTCTGAGTGAGAATGATAGCTATAATCTGCTGATATGAAATCAGAGGCCAAAGCTTGAGAGTGAAATAAATGTGGATGTGTATTAGACATTAGAAAATTCTCAAAGGTCAGTATATAATGACAGAAAACAGTTAGTAAAATGGCATAATTGCTACATGAGATCCAAGGAAAATAGTCTTGTAGCAGGGAGCAGTGGCAGATGTGAAGAGGTGTAAAATAACCCTCTCCACATGTGGAAACATGGTGTGCTGGTATACCTTCTTATGTTGTCTTTTCCTGGTATGTGGTGTATGCCTGTGAGTGCCAGTTGTATCTACATATACACACCAAAACTGTTATGAACCTGTATGTTTAAGGTATGTTCACTCTATTACTTGGCTCACTTACAGGTGAAGCTGCCAGTGTACTATCAGCCCAGCAAAACCTGTGCCTGATTTTCCACTGGCATCACTGGAATGTCGCTCTGAGAGCTGGAGGACAGTTTGCTCCTCTCTCAGGACTTTCTCTTGTGCTGCTGAACAGCTGATCATGCCTGTGGGAAAGAGGTGGAGGAAACAGAGCACATGTATAACTGCTACGCATATCTGCAGTAAAACTCAGATCCTGATGTATGTGGTGAGGATAAACGAAGCTTGAATGTGACATTTTTGCCTCAAGCCAAGTGGCACAGAACTTCTGAAGAGAGTGGGGGTTAACTTCAGTATCATCCCAAAGTTTAGTGGTTGTAGAAAGGTACTTTCACACATTTATGGAGATGCATAGAAAAGGTCTGTCTGGCATTTGGGAATCAGGGAGTGAGTTTCTGCTGTAAGCATTACCACATCTGTTTTCTCTGAAGTTCTGTTAAGATTTTGAATTGCTCTTAGTGCTGTGAAAACCCTTTACTAAGAGGAAAACAGAATTATATGTGTATGCACCCAAAATAGACTTGAAAGAAGATCCTGAAACTGTGATTTACATCTCTCTTTACAAGAAAGAAAAACTAATTCTGCACCCAAACAGTTCAATTTTTGCCAAAAAAAGTTGTGCCACATACTTGAGGTCCCTTCCAACCTGGTATTCTATGATTTGTTTTACTTGGGGTCAGTGTCCATACTAAGATATGACACAATGGTGTAATGGAAACTAGGACTATATGCCAATAACCAAACTCTGTTTTTTATAGAATCATCTGCCTTTCTAGAGCCTTGGTATTTTTAACTCCCTTTATCTCCAGTGGCATTGCTCCATGTACGTTTTGGAAGATTGCACAGAAAAATACAAGAAAGAGCTGTGAATAACGCTTAAGACGACTCAGGATTTTATTCAGTATCTATGCAGCTAATCTCCAGAAAATAGCTTTGCTGAAGTGTGGGTCGCCTATAGATTTTAACTGTTCTTTTAACTGTACATGAAAAAAAAAAATATTTCAACTGACAGACCAATCTTTCTTTTAATGGCATGAAATACAGCGAGAAAGGGAATTACTGCTTCCATAAATGACGTCTGATGATTACAAATCTCTGTGTAAGTTCTAGGCCTTTTGAGGTACATTATCAGAAAACTGCAATGCTAAGCACTCAGACGCTAGGTATTATGTATAGCATTCTATAAATGCCTTGAACTTTGATTTAAAAGGATGCAGCCAGGTAATTGTTCAGAGATTTTAAATTTTTGTTTTTACTTTTCAGATTTTTAATGCTTTGAAAATGTACTTTCTCCCTCTATTGATCATCTTCTTTCATATTTGGCAGCATTGATTTGCTTTCCTGTCTCTTAAATGTAACAGAATCTAGGCAAGATTTTTTATTTAACAACTTCCATTTGAATAGTGCTTTAATATCTTCCTGCAGCAGCATCTTGCAATGATCTTAGCACAGCTCTAAGGATATAATTTGGTAGTGTGCTGATGAAGTCGAAAGAGGACATATTATATTATTTTTGTGTGAACCACTAAAAAATAAGTTCTTTTTGCCTTGATCCTATTTTCAGTAGGTTTGTGATGAGAAGTTTTTGAGTATTTTTTAAAATAAACAACTAAGTACACTACAATTATTGAAATTAAGGAAGTGAGGATTAATTTTGTAAACCCACATTGAGCTATGATTTCTACCCATAACTTTAGCATCCCCTCAATTTTAAGCATACAGGCAGTCCTCTTTATATCACTGAAGTTTAGTACTTTGGTCCATGTCCAATTCTAGATGCCCATGGAAAATGCTGAATGTATTTGTGTATATTTCTAAGTCTTTAGGCTTTATTCAGCTTAGCTACTTTTTGTATCACGAGTGATTCTCATCACTATAACCCAAGGCTAAGAGAGAATGATACTCTTTGCAGCTTGGAATTTGTGCCTTTGGTGACTTGGCAGGTGTATGCAAAATACTGCAACAGAGTGAAGTTCTTATAACTCAGATTTACTCACTACCTACAACTTGCAAGTCATTATGGGCACAGAAAGTACAATTTAGGTACTGTGATAGGCTGTATGAGTATCACCCCCACATACCCATAGTGAAATCTAAATTTCTTTCACCCTGCAACTCTGGATAGGGGGAAAGTTTGTCTCCTCAAAACAAAATCTACAATAGCATGAACTCAGTGCAAGGAGTCACTGAAAATGGTTCAAAATCTAGCTGCAGGTAGATGATACCACCATGGAAGTACTCAGTGTTTTCTGATCATATATATGCCCTAAATTCTATTAATTTCTTTTAAGCTGGTAAAGATAAGAAGATAAGTGCCTTTTTTTTAAAAAGGTCTAAGAAAGATTTACATTCTGTTTTTAAAACCTGTCTGCAAGGAGCTCTTTCATTATGCAGTAGTTAATTTTTTTCTTTTTTTTTTTTTTTTAGAGCACTCACCTAGGAAGTGAGGACATGAATTCAGTTTCTTCCTCCCAAGGTAGTTCCATAACTCTAGAAAATAATATTGTATAGTTAGTCTTTGATGACCCTCAGGAAAACACAAGATTGGAAAGAGGGAACAAGACAGACTGTGACTGTATATCATTGCCTGGTGGTTAGGGTATTTAAATGATCGGGGAGCTCAGTGGGGAAGAGAAGTGGGCTTCAGTTTCTCTGCTTTGAAATAACAGTTTTGTTATTGTATAAGCCAAAAGTTCATAGAATGACTTTCCAAACCTACTTATGCAAATTACAATGGAGTCCTGACAGTGATACAAAAATATGTTTTTTTGAGGAATAGAGTCTTGTTATGCCCTGAGAAAGTCTACTAATCCTTAAGTAATTTAGGTGGAGAAATTTGTCTGTCCTTGCTGGGAGAATGTTTTTCAGATTTGTTGATATTATCATAGTCTGGACTGAGCAAGGGTACAACTCTGGGTAGTCAGGAAAAGCTGAATTCAAAACTACTGACAGTGGATTATCCTATTATGCCCAAGATTAGATGGGGACTGAAAGAGAGTTTTCAGAATTACAGATTTGGACCTAGATACTCAGACTCCATAGAGCTTTCCCTCGCTCTCTCTGTTTTTCTTTGAATTTTCTACATCTGTTCTTCAATACTGTGTTTAAAGGAATGCTTTGAATGAAGAAATAAAAGAATCGGAAAATCCACAGACTGGGACCTAAATTTCACCCCTCAAATTCATCTATAAACTAGAAGCTGTGAGGTTTGTAACCTATTTACTTCCTTACCATAAAAAAGTGTTCCTTTACATACGTTCCCCAATAATTTTACCTGTATCACCAAGGGGAACTTAAGAGGCGATAGTGCAGGCAGAAAGAATGTGAAACCAAAATGTTTGTGGACGCACAGCCTCGCTGGGTAGCACAAGCAGCAAAATGACCCTTGGGTGGTAACTTTATGAGCACTTTATGCTAGCACACGATAAAAAGCAGCAACCCATCTTTTCCTCTCTGTTTCTTGCCACTCCCTTGTTAGTGCCAGACAGTCTTCTTGGGGAGTAGTTTGGAGCTGAAAAGAATCAGGAAGCTCATCAGTGCCCTTTAGCCCCCGTGGGTTTTTTGATCCTGTTCACTGTACCTCCAACACTTCTAGTGACACAAAGGCAGCGTTTTAGTTGGAGGTGAGTGGCTGGTAGCTCAATGGAGTATAAATCTTGGTGTTTAAGTGAAATTGCTGCTCGAAATGCTTGTGAAACTGTTGTTTTGGATCAGCTAGTAGTGAAGAAAAAGTTTGAGTTCTTTTTGTGGTAGCTTGCAAAGAAATAAACTTGTAAGTCTATATAATGTTATTATCCCTGCATGGCAGTGGTAAGGCTGGCAGGCAGCCTAGTCTATACAGTGCAGGCATGCCAATACCGCATTGCAATGGAAAATCAATTCTCAGCCAACAGTACTTGGATTGGAAGGAATTCAAGCACAGTTAGTGTTTTGAGTCTTAAATTGCCACCTTGATGCCTTTGCTCAAAGATAGACCTCATGAAGATATTAGAGCAGGACTAGTAACACTTCATCTGAGAATAATATTTTTATTAAGGGTAATATTAATGACATTTCATGTGAAAATAATGAGTCAGAGCAAAAGCAAGGGAGACAGATCTCACAAAAATTACAAATCTCATTAGTGAGATGCTCTATGATGCTGTGTATAAATGGAGATGAGATTAAGGAAAAACCTGATGATGCTTTTGTAAAATTGAAACAATGAACACACAACAAAACAGAGATCTAGGAGCAATGATAGTACAGTTTATGCATAGTAATAATATTCCAGCTTTTCTGATTACATGTGTTCCCTGGACTGTCTCCTCAGTGAAAGCATCTTACTGAAGTGCTTTTGGAATTTGCAGTCAGGTTGCTTTGATAACATGTGGCTACTGAACAACAGATTTCATGCCACATAGTTTGCTATAAGGGCTGATGAAAATAGTACAAATGTTGTTATTGGGATTAACCCTCTCTTTTATTTCATAATACTACAATTGATGTATCTGGATTTTCTGTATTTGGGAGTAATCACTTTCCTTTTCCAGCCATACTTGATTTCACAACTGGTGGTATAGCTCCCCTTTCTTAGGCTTTCACAAGTAGTTGACCAGGGGAATCTCAGTTCTTTCCCTCCTGTTTTAAGTTTGGAGAGCCTTGATTTAGACAGCTGGTTTGCAGAAGCTAGATGATGTCTACCAGCCCTGGTCTGAAGTTGCCTTTTAGGTGTAGTAGGTTTCTTGCACCTTCTTTCATGTGATTCAATGCAATCCTATAAAAAACTGGACTTCTGTTTTCCACAGGTTAACATTTTACTTCACATCAGCACTGGACCAAAATCACTCAGTAAATAAAAGATTTATACTTTACTTAAATGAGTAAATATTACTAATTTATGATGGTGACAGCTAACTGAAACACTAGTAGCAAAATGGAACTACTTGTGGTTTGGTTTTAAAAGGGAGACTGCCTTTAAGGACAGTGTCTAGGGCATTAAGCAAATATACATTCTGCCTCTAATTAGGACACTGTTTATGGTAGTGTTCTTTAGCCTGTTCATACTGTACCTAAACCAAGTGTTTCATGAAGTTACTTGATTCACATCATCACTTGATGAATCCTCTTCTACTTTCTTTCTCTCAGATATTAATTTTTATGATCTGGGGAAAAGCCCCTAAATCTGGCCTGTATCAAGTTCTCTTCTAATGCCGTTCAAACAGAGAAACAGTTCAGTACTTATTCTAGTGTAAATGTATGTAGAAAAGGCCATTTTCCTGCAGATATTTAATGAATGAAAGAAAAGCTTTTTTTAACCTTGAATGTCTTTAAATGGAAACTTAGTAACTTTTCTCAGTAATCAGTAAGCAGAACAACATCAATTGCAAAATAGCTGTTTTACAAATGAAGTAAATGTTTTATATATGTTTAGAAAAGACTTTTAAATTTAGGAGAGATATGATGTTCTTGCAGTGAGTCTTTGTGACTAATCCACTGGAAAGATTTACCGTTAGGGAACTGAAGGTCTGAGTTTCAAAGGAAATATTGGTAAGGATTATCATTCCCTTGTCCCCAGCAGTTCTCATAATCCCCTTACACTCAGAGTAGGATTTATAAATGGAAAATAAATGACAAAACTAGAATGCTCTGAGGCCCTGTGTTCACAGAACTAAAAATGAAGCCTAGATGACTTGAATCTTACTTTGAGTTCAGTATTAGGCACCTATATATTTTTTTTTTCCCTGCTAGGCAACATGGGTCAGAAGATTCTAATATAGGCCACTAACAACAGACAGCAACAAAGTAGTACATCAAAAAGACTTTAGCAGCTTGCTTAAAAGACAGACCTTGAAGAAGAAACTTAATTGTAACATTGGGATTTAGGGTGCTTTGGTCAGTTAATAAAAGGGTGACCTCTGCATGCTTGATGGTAGGTTTGTAAATGAATGTTTGTGGTGAGCAAAGAGCAAAAAATGGGATTTGTTACTCAGCCTGCTGAAATCAATGGCGAACCTCACAATCGGGTAGCTGTAGGCTCTCTGAGAACTTGCTTATGCTGCTGAAAGAGAGCAGCAAAATGGATTGCTTGTGGAAGTGTGTTTTGAGTTTGGCATGTGCTTAACTGGTTTCCTGGATAATAGGTAAAGCAAGGTTTTTCACTCACAAAGATAAAGTCAGGTTAGCTAAATAAAGACACACATGGAAAGATAAGTCAAACTGGGTGACAATCAGGTAGCTCCACAATGTGGGATTCTCTCAGGTGCATCTTCAGAAAGGCAATTTAACAATGAAAATGCAAAATCTAGGATATTAAATTGTTTTCCTGTTAACCATTTCAGAGAGAAATATGGACAGACTTTCACAGAGCTTATACATGTATATATGCAGGGCAAATTTCCTCAGGAGCTGAAATGCAGATGAAATCTTTCATATCTCATGCTCGTTTATTTGGTATTTTCAAAAGGTACTTTGCTACTACAACCTGAATAAGAGCTTAATTGGTAGATGACCTTTTGTATTCTATTTCTATTAGTCCCAGCCTGCCTTAAGGGAGTACTTGCCAACAGAGAAGTCCATTCCTATATCTTCTGATGATGACAGTGATGACATCTTGTATTTCTTTATCTTAAATGCAGACAAAGCCTGCTAGAGGCTGTTCAAGAGGATACTCTTGAACAGCATGTGTTGTTTTAATTCACAGAAAATATGAGGTCTACTATTTCCCTTACAAATTCTCACACAAGTGAAATATGCTAGACAGAGTGCGAGAAAGCTGCTTTGTTTTTTTTTTTTTGTGCTATTCCTCTCCTTTCCTGTGGCTTCAGATCATTCCTTGTGACACTGCCTTTTGAATTCTGAATTATAACGGGTTGCCTGGATTCAGTCCAAGACCTTCTTTGATTTTGGTTGTGGTTTTTTTTTTTTGTTAGTGAAGTAGTCTTGGGGGCATTTCAGATGGAATTAAGGCTTCACTTAAAGTTAAATCCCATGACAGAGCTGAATAAAATATTCAAACTAAACCATATGTTGTTTGGACTGTCAGTAATTTATGTAAGATGTACCTATGCCTGTGAACATTGTGTATTCTAATGGAGAGGATGAAGGGACATTCTCTTTCAGAAAGAAATTCTCATTTTTAACAGCTCACATATTTTCTGTTCAGTCCAAATCCCACTGAATTAAGTCCTTCTGTTGTATTTTTTGTGTCCTACAAAGTCATGTCAGTTCAGTGTTGAGGCATTTTAGTCTGAACTGGACTTGGTCTCAGAGCACTGTCTGTACAAAACCAGTCAATGTGTGGATGCATTTCCACCTCCAAACCTCAATCTGCTGTGTTTACCTGGCTACCAAGGCCCTGAACAATCTGAAAAGCCCTGAAGCACTCTGTTTGCATTTGCACAAGGACTAGAGCTGGCACAAAGGAAGAAAGGATGCCATGAAAGGGGGCAGAAGGGAAGTGAAGGGTGGGACTAGGGCATCCTCTATTTAGAACATGAAAGTTACCATGGTTTTGTAACCCCAGTCACAAAAAAAAAATTCCTAAGGTCAGGAAGCCCTCCGATATAAAGTGTCTTGGGTGTTTTATTGAGCATTTCACAGGAAAGTGAACTGAAGATTATTGCTGCTTAGTGATCAAAAAATCAAATTCAGTCTTGAGAATAACAAGCAGTGGAAGCGAGGGTAAATCAGAGCAGTGTTAGGTGACTCTTTCAAGCTGTGATATGACAGTAGTTCTCATTACCCTATTTCAAAATGTTTTCTAAAATCTGACGAAGAACAATAATGGACAATATACTACCAGAAACCCCTAATCCAGGCTGCTGGGCTGACCAAACACGGCATGTTTTAAGCACTTAAGTAAATATTCCTATGCCAGTATTTGTCAGTGGAATATACTCTCAGTCAGAAATCAGAAAATTTGGGACAGGAAGCAAGGGGAAAAATGATTAATAGACATTTCTAAAGAGAAATTTTAGAAAAAATTGGAAAAACGGTATTGTGAAAACCAGCTTGTGTGGTGAAAAGTCATAATAAAAGGAAATTTTGATAAAATGATCAGCCTCCTCTGCCTTCACAGCTAAAAGATCCACCTGTGGCAGGACGAATGAGATGAAGTTTTCTTATATCTTTGACATTTTTGTACATATATGCTTCTTGGAACCTCTGCATAACTATACTTCTGTCTGTTACTGTCTCTCCTTGGGTGAATAACTAGGTCTGAATTAATAACCTTGAGCAACTACCAATATGTTATATGTGACTTAAAGACTTGGTATACTTTGTTCTCGGTATGGTGAGGTATCTTACAGAGTACCTTGTTTCTAACGCGTAAAATTTTCTTGCAGCCCGGAAAGCATGTTAGGCTTTGGTTCAGACCTCTCCACCCGTGACAGTGAAATACATGCAGGACAAAACAGCATGAGTGACTTAGCAGAGAGAAGACAGATTGTCACAATGCTTGAAGTCTCTGAAGAGGCGTGCAAGACTTCTTGAAAATCCTATTAGACACAGTTTATTTGGCTCATATCTTGTCTGTGTTGGAGTTTTTAATCTTTAAAATGGGTGTCACTATAACTGTTCTCTACCGGACAGGCCTCTATGGGGATATGTGCATTAAAAGCAGAGATAGTAAATTCATGTGAAACTTGGATCGTTTAACTATGAAAGAGGGAGGTTGATACTTTATGTAAGATGTTGATGCACTGCTGGCTCCAGAGGGTACAGTGATTTTCGTGGATTATACTCATTTTGGAAGGTTAAATTTTGTCCATCAATGGACAATTAAAATAGGTTGTTTAAAGCAAACATATATTGTGTCTGGCAATTTACTAGGATTTACACTGCAAAGAAAAACAGAGGTCTGACACAATCCACCGTGAAATTAAATAGCAGCTTACCCCAGCAGCAAGCAGAAATCAGCCCTTTGCCAGAAACTGAAACACTTCTCCCCCACACAGATGTAATACCTATTTTCTACCACACTCTGCACAAATACAGGCACCTTGCAAGGTGCCCTGGCAGTTGGTAGACTTGGGCTATTTCAGATTAGGAGGGAACTTGTTCCAGGCAGAATGCAACCGTGGAAAATAGACTATTACCAGCTATCTGTGCCTTCACAGTTTCTCTTCATGTGGTTCATAACTTTTCGATTATCCTGGCATAGGTTAAAAAAAAGTTTACTGTTTTTAATACTCCCATAAGTGGATGGAGTTATATTGATATGAGAAATGCTAATCCTCATGGCTTGTATGTAAAAATATACTCTTCTTCCCCCCCAGCATGATAACTTCCATTGAACTAGAAAATAAAATTGAGTAGTAATCTTTATTAACAAGTCAAATCAAAGCCGTAATATGTGCATAAATGCTAAGCTTCTCATCTTTTAGTGTACTCAAGTGCCTAGGAGACAACTAGAAAACAAAGACCCAAAATGAGTTTGTAAACTTTGGAAGTGAAAGATTAGCTAGCCTGTACTCTCAACTCTAGATTCTTCCTCCAAACCCTCACGCATCGGGAAGGCTGGAACCTGGATTGGAGCAGAAGGCAGACTTCCATTCAGATTGATAGCCCACTCTAGGTTTAAGCTGCTTATAGACATCTATGTGTGGGGAAATTGGATTTACAGTTTCAATAAAGACTTTGTCAAAGTACAGGTTTTTATTTTGTCATCATAGGAAAGACATATGTCATTGTCTCATACTTATGTTTAGGCTTTTTTTCTGTCCCGTAGTGTATATTGTCATGCCTCCTCTAAGACCTCCTATTTTGCTAAATTCCTGTAATGGGGGTCTTGTGTAAAGGATAGGTACATTTATTACAGAGTTCCTTCTTCTTGTGCAATAGAAAATGGTGAGGTGAGGAAGGGCTAGAGAAAGCTGGAGCATTGTTTTGATTCCTTAGTGACAGGTCATACAAAATTGCCATGGTCTGTTATTTTTCTTCATGTGAAAAAGCCCCATGGACCTACAATACACTATATATATACACACACACAGGGAGCCAGTGTGGAGAAACAAGGTAAATAATGCTAATGGAAGGCAGAAAAGGAGATTTCTGTCTCATTTGGAGGGCCATTACTAGGCACTAGTTTTGTTAATTTCATCTTGAAAAAACCTCAGCAGCTAATATGGCACTTCCTGGGAAGCTGACGTGTTAACTATATATTTTAATTCTTTATGAGGACAGAGCCACAGGCTGAGAAGTAGGCCAGTTATGAAAAACTTAATAATAAAATCTGTTCAAGTTAGTTTGAAACCTGTTGTAGGATCCCCGCTCCAAATATGTTTAATGATGCATGAAAACCATTAGTCTGAACTTGGCACAATATTGGAAAGTAATTGCGTTGCAGGAAATCTTAGACATAGTTTGCAAGTCTTAGTGCTGGGCAGCAAACAAAATGAATGATGGATTGGTTACACGAAAGCCTACACAGTTGTAGTTCTGAGGCTTTGACCAAGGGTTATTTCAGAACACATGTGATGGCAGTGCATCTGCTCTCAGGTTTAGCATAACTTTGGTCTCATATGAGCTGGCTTGCATATTCTGTAGTACTGGCAATTTGCAAGGTGATATATATATTGAGGGTAAGTGCTCTGGTTAAATACTTAAAGCACAGTCTCTTAGGTTTTGAAAGCATTCAGGGAGCTCAGGAGAGATTCCCATCCATATGCATGTGTCGTCGCAAAAAGCCATTAGAGTTGGCTTAGAAAGGAGAATGAAAGAGGCATACGTGAAGTTCAGCTCAAAAGTGCTTTGAAAAGGTGTTTGCATCGCCTTAAAAAGTCACTGTGTCCTTTGTTCATCCTTTTATTCTTTTCATTTCTGAACTCTCTCTTTCCACTGGTTCTTTGGAAGAGTAGTCCCTCAGTCACATATGGAACAATGTGCAATGTTATAAATCTCCTTAATGGAAAAAATAATCCACGTTTTTTCATGGCTTTAAATGACAAAATTAGAACTGGGGGGAATGGGGAAATTTTTGCTGGTTGTACCAGTTAACTGCATATGTGTTTCAGCAAATCCGGCTTCAAAGAACCTCAATATTATCATTTATCATTATAATTTATAAACCGCTTGGCTTTGGTTCTCAGTTATGGTATGATCAGTTGAGAGTTTCAGACTGGAAGGAGAGAGAAGGCAGATTTCTTAATCTGCAGAAGGAAAAGCCACCTCAGACTCTATTGCAGAACAGAGGTCAGCTTGAGCTAGAAACAGCAGTAGTCTTTAGTTGTTGAATGTACTTTCTGACGGGCACCTGTTGCTGGATCAAGCCTTTATCTCAGGAGTGTAGACTGTCCATAAGAGTCAGGAAGACGTAACTAGTGTCCAGTCCCATTCTCATGCGTTAAGCAGAGCTTGAACATGAAGCAAAATCTGTTCTGAATTTCTGATGAGTAACAGCAGGCGGCCAGTCCAGCGTATCAGCTAGGCTCCGTCTGTACTTTCCTCCACTCTTCACACACATTAAGGGTATTTACTACTCTGCCTTTGACTGCAGTTCTGGAGAGCTTTCTCTTACTCTTTTGCCTTGCCTGAATAACTGCCTAGGTGTGCAACAGATACTCTGAAGGGACAAAGTTCTCTATCTGTTTATGAAGAGCTGAACAAAAGCCAGTTATGTGTAAACCTATTTTTGCTATATGAGCCTACTACAAAGCCATACAGAGAATGTGAAGCTTAATTTCAGATTTAAACCATACTTAAGAATTTTATTACTTTGGCTGTAGGAAACTGAATGGAAATTACTGTGAAAAACTTGTGAATATTAGCCTGGGAAAGAATTTCATTTGTTTTGTAGGAAAGGGAAATAAGCAAGTTAAATGTCTAGGACAACTTCAGCTGAGTGGATTTACTGATCCTGGGAGCCAACCCCCCTTCCCCGCCCAAGGGGAGATGTGCCTGGGCCCCACATGGTCATGGGATTGCTTTTCCAGATGGGAATTTCATTCGCAGAGAGGCTGTCTCTTTCTTTTGCTGACCGATGCTCAGAGCAGTTCCTTTTTGCACACGCAGCTTCCCTGAAGCCATGCAGTGTATATATTCTACTGTAATTTTTGTCCTATTTCTCCATAGTTTGAAATTGTCTTTTCACTTCTCTTGCCTGTAAATGAACACACATGAGGACCATTCACAAAAAGGCCTGTATCTTCAGCAATGACCCTTCTTCTGGCTTGAGTTTAGTTGCTTTCTTCTGTTACGTATTTAGTAATATCACTGCATCTTGGATGGCCACATTAGGCAAAGATGCAGAGAGAAGTTTCCATCACTTAGCTGCTTTGAGGTTTATTGTGTGATTTTAAAGAGGACTCACAGAACGAGCATTCCCAATGAATTGCTGAGATGGGATATGGTGATGGTGAGAGGCTACTTTCTCTGAATGTTTTTTGGGTATTGGGGGATTTGAGTGGAACCCGAGACTAAACCCCCAGATAATCAGAGCTTGTACCCTCAAGCTGTGCTTGGCAAGGGGTCAAAACTGAGCAACTTCAGAAGTTTCTTCTTGATTTCTCTGGCTTCTCCTTGAAAAAAGAAACCAACTCAGAATGACTGGTGAGCTCTGGGAAGTGTTTCAGCCACCATAGCCTGAATTTCAGTTTTGTAATTAAAGTATTATCGTTGTCAGACTCCATAGGCTGTGGGAGAACATTTTCATTTGGTTTCTGGCTCTGTATAGCATATCAGCATAATGTGCTTTCATGCTGTGAGGAGGATGTGCTTCTGCTAGCCACTTTGGATAACAAACCTCATTTGTCAATAATGCTTTGCAGGATCTGTGGAAAAAAAAAAAAAGAGGAAAATTTGGTGAACAAAAGCAGAAAGTCCCATCCTTTGAAAATACTGTGTTGAAACACCTCCTAATAACAACACATTTGAATCCTATTAACCATTGTTGGCAGAATTGCTGGAAAACATGATACCAAATTGGTCATTTGTTGTACCTGTAATTTCATCTTACTGTGAGTTTCTATCTGAGAAGCAAGTTTTTGCAAAGTGCTGAAGTTAGATTTTAAAGACTAGGGTAATCAGTTAGTCTCATTCCTTTGTATTAGGAAATCAGCTGGATTACCTCAGTAAACTAAGTTCTCATTCTTTTTTTTGGTTTTTCTCTGTTTTTCTCCTCCTTTATTAAGTAACAACCAAAGATTGGAACTTTGTCTCAGATGCATTTATAATCATCACTGTTTAGAGTCTCACATCTAAATGTAGCAGAAAAATTATAAGGCTGCTATAACCAAAACCAGTTTCAAAGCCAAAGAATGTAAAATGAAATAATATTATAATGGAAATTTTGTTGATGTGTAACTGGAGAGTATCTAACAACACCCTATAATGGATAGTTTTATAATTGCACTTTGTTTACAATTAGGTTCTTAAGATCGTAAACTCCAGGAGATTTCTCACTTGCTAGTACAACTGCAAACTCTTATGGCATATGATAATTCTAAATTTATTCTAGACTAACTTGCCTTGCAGGAGGACTTGACTGTCAGTGCTTTGGGGAAATGAGTTTTTATTCTGCTAAGCACAGTGGCATTCCTGTGTGACTATAGCGGTTTCATGACAGAGAAACACAACTTGTTTAATTACAACAGTCAAACACACAGGGAAAGCCATATTTATATTAGCTGTCTCCTAATGTTTAAAAGTTTGTTTTGACAAAGTAAGGGTCCTTCTGATATGCAAGTACATAATTAATATCTATGATTCAGATCCATCTCGGAAGGCGGTCAGGTAAATGCTGAACAGTGCTGTCAGTGTGGTACCTTGTGAGCAGCTATAAAGACAAACTGGGGAGCACTATCCATTTACGGGGATCATAAAATTATGACATCAGACCGTATGAATAAAGCTCAAGCATGAATACGGTTTGAGATCTCCTTAAGGGTCCTCTTTGTTCCCTTCACTTTGGCACATAGCACAATCTTTTAGCAGGACCTGCAGATAATGGCTCTCTTTCCAGATTATCTTTTTGCAGACATCTCTGAAGTAAGTCTGTGTCAATCTGCTGACCTTGGATCATCTGCTATTTCTCTGTACAGGACAAGCACTTTTACAGTGCATCCCCTGTCCAACTCTAAATGGTTTTAAGAATTATTGTCTTAGGTAACAGTCTTTTCTCAGATGTAAAATCAGGCTCTCTAGTCTCTCACCTGATATTGAATAGACAGCATACATGGTAAGGATGGAACACGTTCAGCTTTTTCTTGTTCCCATGGGAACTGGCCCACACACACTGCATGCAAAAGCCACTTACCTCACCTAGCCTGTATCATTTCAGTCATTACCCTTGTACCACTCCAAGCGCAGGCTGTTGTCTTCTAACTGTGTGTGGCAACTTTTGTCTGTGTTTTCTTTTCTCCTACATGCCTTGGACACCATCTGGGCCATTGAAATGTCCCTGAACCCTGATGAGGAATGCACTAAAAAGTTGCCTGCCAGCTCGGTTTGGCTAGCACTGTGCTGCCCACAAATATGCTTTGCATTGTCCTCTCCCATGTATAAACGGCAGCTGTAATCTCGTGTCACCCCTCTTCTTCCACAGTAGCAAATTAGCTGCTACTGGCAGTAGATCACAAACTGCTTTTGGCAGTAATTTACTGTTTGTACACCTTTGCTCTAAAGGTCGGGCCACACTAATGTCTCATGTTGATCCAGCCTTAGCTAATCCATTCATTTTGCTTTCTTACACCTGTTATGTTACATTACTATAATTCTTCTCTCACGTTTCTCCAACCTTGCTGTGAATTACTTCTTTCTGCTTTTTTTTTTCTTTTTGTGCCTTGGGGTGGTTATAGCATGTACATTATTTTTGTTTTCCTTTGTTTCCTCTGCAGACTGAGAGAATAAACTTTCATCATATTTTTCTGAAAAAAAAGAAAAAATCTCTGTACCTTGACATTTTCTTCAAGCCCCCTTTTGCTCATAGCCTTGAAAATTAGGCAGCAACAACACTTTTGTTTCATATCCCTTTAAATACATGACCTTTTCTAGGATCTAAGAGTGAGACTTCTTAAAGGGGAGGGTTCAGACTGAAAGCTTGGGTGGGTTTAGCTGCTGCAGTTAAGGTTTTGCCATTTGCTTCTGCGGGGATTTAGGGCCCTGCTGCCTAGGGAAAAAGATGCAGCTTCTCTGCTGTAGCAGTGTCTGGCTGAAACCACCTTCACCTGGTTTCCAGCCCAAAATAACCTGTTATGTACTGAAACAGATGAAATCTCAATGGTAAGGGAAAGTGCCTTAAGGCTTCTAGGGAGGTTTTTCTGCACACATCTGTGCAGATACACCAGAAAATAACTGTGTAATTAGCATGATTTCAAAAGCATGCTGAACCAGAAGCAGCCTCTATTAAAAATAACAGAAGAAATAATAATAAGTAGTAATTGGTGTTTTTCAAAAACTGTGGGCAATACAGAAGCCAGATGTGAAAGATGGAATACCTGTGAAACCTAGACTTATCCTTCATATACCTTGAAATACTTTGGGGAAGTACATCAGGTGATGGGTCACTGGGAGAGAGAAAGACGTCAGCAGACGTGGCAGGTCTGATGAGCCTTGCTATTCAAAAAAGAAAGAGCAAGGTGCTTGAAGAAAACAAAATCCCTCTTAAAACAGTTCCTGGAGTTGCATGAGATTGAACATAACAGCCACATTAGAGCAGCCTGAAGGTCGGTCTAAATTAGTGTTGTCTCTCCTACAGTAGCCAGTAGTGGATTTGTGGAGGGGAAGGAAGGATAAAGCCAAAGTGAACTCATAGCATTACGTGCCCTGAATGGTCCCCAATCCTTCCAAAACGTGCAGCTCAGATGCTGTCTTTCAGTAGTGGTGTCTCCATAACAGGCTCTACAAACATCTGGGGTGGCAGGATTGAATTAGCTCCCAGGGCAGTGCAGGATAGGACCACAATGCTGCTTCTCCTCATCTGTTTAGAGCTCATGATGTTCAGAGCATGGCAAGAAGGAACTATTCTTGTATTATTTTTGTCCTTTTCTGCCCATGTAAAGGATGGATTTAATTTAGCCCTTAACACATTTCCTCTTGTGTTCCGCTAGAATTCCACAGGGAGCTTTGCTGCTGTTGAGGGTCCTTCTTGTCTTTGGGGCTGACTTGGGAAAATGCTATTCTTTCAATAGACTTAATTCAATTTAGAAAAAAATATATATGCAACATTGTAGATGGATGTAATATTTGATTGAAATGTTTGGGACAAGCTCCTGGTCACCGAGGGCAAAGTCTGTTAGTTCACAACATCTTGAGACACTTTAGTGAACACAAATCTAAAGAAATTGATGCATACTCTGCAAAATGGTGCTGATCACAGTGTTCAAACATCTTCTCATTATGAATAATGGTCTGAGAGGTGGAATAAATGTCTTGGCAAGATGGTAAATGCCATACAAAAGAGCATGCAGGGAGACAGAAAGCATGATCTCATATATTGTGTCAGCCTCACGTTCTTCCAAGTGTTTTAAATAAGTGTTCTGTGATGGTGTGTGATATTTCTGAGGGGGCTGCAATTCCTGAAGAGATTTCCCCGGATGTTCTTGGTGGGAAACTTTTCAGGCTTCCTGCTTTTGATGTCAAGCAAAACAAATAGTCAAGAAAGTGTCTTTTGCCAGTGTGCAGCTTTGTAATGCTAAATATCTATTATTATTGGTAATAACATAAAAAATATAACACCAATTTTTAAATAGTAATAAACTGGTAATTTAATTATAATTAATATATTAATAAAGTTTTTATTATGCCATTATTATCTTGAGCACAAAATCATATTTTGCTGGCATGACACAATAGAGCAGCTTCTGACTTCCTGTAGCTAGCTAAATTATCTGTAACATAACATGAGTTGCATGACAAGAGTTTGGAGTGCCTGTGTACTTGGACTGTTCTTCAGCGAATGTAAACCAGGACACAAGGCACATGGAAGCCAAACAAAAATCAACAAAAAACAGATTCAGCAGGTTATTTTCGTCAATATACAGGTCTCTCCAGCTGGCATCTGGGAGTTGATCTCCAGCTTGTCTCAGTAGATCTCTCTTTCAAAGTATTGAAAGAGAGATCTACTGAGACAAGCTGGAGATCAACTTTTCAAAGTATTGAAAGAGAGGAGAATGGTCTGTATCATCTTTTCCCTTCAGATCCAAAGCGGTTTGAGACCTGGAGAAAAGCTGCTGTCTCTGAGAGCCTGGAGGTTTTTGTGCTCAGGTCACGGGAAGTATGAAATCTGTAATATTCAGCAGATGTCAGCGGCAAACCACAGTTAGTGCTGATTTCTAGTTCACCTCTCACTGCCAGATGTACCAGAACTGGAAGTCCAAACTGAGAGTACTTCTCAAGTACCCTCTTTGAATGCCACATTTAGAAAAAGTCACTCTCAGTGTTCAAGATCACCTTAACTTTTTGAGTGGAGAAGCGTGCGTGCCAGCTCCACAGAAAGTCCTTGTTTTCAGAGTTTTATTATATTTAGAGCAGATGGAGTTTCAAACAGTGAGTGTTAACAGGGACCAGGCAAGGTGTCTTGCATTCTACTTTGGGAAATGAGATTTTCTGCAAAAATTTCGTTATTGTGATTATCCGTGTTGCTGTTACTTCAGTATGAGACAAGTAGTGACACATTGCTTGAGGCTAAGCTCTGAAATTAGACATTGAAGTTGGTACAGAAGCCAGCTGTTGGCTTAATAAGCATTGTGCTGTGCTGCTACCTCTCTGCTTCGCATGGGCTCTTTCTGTTTCTGGGACAGTGAAAAGTTGCAGTTTGAAATGACAAAACCTCTAGTGTTTTTCAGCAACGTTATGCCTAAGGTGTTGCGCTGAGTGAGCGCTTCACAGCGCTTGCCTGGGAGCTCCCAGTGGTCGCAGCAGAAATGATTTGCCAGCAGAGTCCATGAGAAATCCTTCTCTTCCCTTCAGCCTGTTTCTAGGATTCCTACCTCATGGCGCTTGTTAATCTCTGAGTAAATAGCAATGTTCACTTTTCCTGCATCTTTGGGAAGTGGATATGCAAATAATACTTATTCCAAAGCACTTAACTGCCATAGTTACTATTACACTGCTTATTTGCGAGATCATCAGGAATTTTCCAAAGAAGTGGATTTTCCTTTGAGAATCTTCCTGACATACAGTTTTAAAGGAACTTATACTCGCAGGGACTCAAGAGCATCAGTATTGAAGTGCTGCTAAGTGGTACTTCCAAAAATGTGTTTAAGACCACTGAGTTGAGAGAAATATAAAACCGTATCAACACTTACCTTATTAAAACATCTGTATTTTTCTGGAGCTGATCTACAAACAGCAGGTACAGGTTAAGACTTCAGCTGGACCACGTAAAATGCTGCTATCTTTCCCACCTCTGATGTCCAGACATAGTGTAAAGAGACCAAAAGTTCATTTGAGCTTGGTGATAGCTGTTTGGTTTGCAAGAGGAGTCCAGTGAGCAATGCTGGGACTCAGCAATGACAAAAAACAAGCGTGCAACTTGTGGCATGCAGCCCACTTGCAACAATGAGGCTGAGTGCTCTAGGGAAAGAGGAAAAATATTAAATACTATGTACACATGTACAACAAGGATGCGATATATTAATTGTTTGCTCCTGGTCATACGATCTTGCTTTCTTGAAATGTGCCAGGACAGTTTAGCGTGGGTGGGACAGCTGTGCTTCACCATTCCTTATGAGCTAATTGAAAGTGGATTTCTCATTCCCTTTGCTCACTCGTGAACATTTTCTACACTGCATTGCAATATCCTTCAAGTTACAACTTGAAACAGGAAAAGTAGTACCATCTTAATGAGATTTAGGAAGTTAACTTGGATTCATTGTTGCTTTAATGTGGTTGCACAGCTCTAGAGGAGGTCAGATTTGTGTCTGCTGTGCTCCCAGAGGGACTGGCTGGTTTTGACATGTTACTTGGTTAAATCACTCTGTGCGGAGCTCATAAATATATCCTAAAGGGAAACTCCTGAAGCACGTGTAACAGTGACCAAATAGAGCATAATTTTGCTTTTCTTTATGCCCTGTGAATGTTTTACTTTCTTTTATCTCTTTGTTGACTTTGTGAGGCTATAAATTCTAGTGACTCTTGTTGGCATTAATGGTGACCAGAGATCTAATATTTCCATAACAAGCTAATTTTCTGCAATTTTAGAGTCAAATATGAAAGAAACAGTAAATCTGAGTAGCCTAGGTTTGAGTTCCCCCTTTTACACAGTTAGGTCTTAATTTTCAAAAAAATCCCTAGGATCCTAGGTCTGGAAAAGGCAATCTCCCCTAAGTAAAGGACCACATTGGAAAATGTGGATCTTAGTCTAGTCTCTTTAATGATTGTTGCTCTACTATAGTCCAGGGAAATGAAACAAACCAACTGTGATTTGAGGAGACATCAGGGATAATATGAAATTTAGTTAATCATAAGGAGAAAAAACTTTCTTATCTATGTGCGAAAGCCACATCACTGTTCAGAAAGTCACATTAAAATTAGCTTAAATTTAAGCTTGTGCAAGAGTCTCACTAAGCATGTGCTAAACAGCCTTTCTGGAGACAAAATCTCTTCTGAACAGAATCCTTAATTAACATGTTGCCATCCTGGGATAAAAGCTGCTATAGAAACTGAACTAATGGTAATGATAATACCATCCTCAATACACTCAAATCCTCTTGTTTTCTATGATTTTCACTTAAATACATACAACCAACCTTTAAAAAAAAGATGGTCAAATGTAAATATAGAGCAGCTTTTTAATTGGCATTATGCTTCATGAAACACGTGTTCCAAATAACACAAAATAGTTGCAGATGTGTTGCCAGACTATGTGAAAATTCAAATAACTTCCTCCATTGAATGACCAAAATAGCTATGCAAGTACTTTTGCTTATATATTTTAAAAGCTATAAGAGCAAAGCTGCAATTCCAAATGTCATGCTATTTTTAAGTCCTTTATAGTACACAAAGGACAGGAAAAATATCTTGCGTATACATTTCAATGAACATTTAAATCCTAAGTCTAGCTTGACTCTACAAATTAATAGCAGTGCTCTTATAATTTATTTTACATATATGTTACAATTTTCCCTTTTTCCTTATGTGGAGATTTTACTTGGTCCTCCTTTGGTACGGACTTAAATTCCTTATTTAAGTAAACAAGGTGGTATTAAGTAAGTATGTGCTTTACATGCACAAACAGAAACTTGGTGTATATGGGTTTTGGTCATACTTTTTCTGGATTTACTTCAGTAAGTGAGACCTGGCCTTATTCCCGTTCATATAAAAAGCTTTGATGAGGGAAGTTTATGGTAAAGAAAAGGCTGCAGTAGTAGTTAAACGCAACATCAGTTTAGATATTTACTGGCAGAATCTCCATGTACTTTGAGGAAAGAGTATGGAAAACACATGCTCGCCTCAGTAAGCTTGGCTGAATATGCTGCAAGATTTTTTTGTTCTTGCTTCCCCCTTCCAAAGGAACAGTTCCCCGGTTCCCTTCCAAACCCCGATGATTAGAATTCCCTTACTTTCCTCTTATAGCATTTCCTGCTTGTTGGCTAAACTGTGTCCCATAGCGTAGGACTGCAGAATTGACACTGATCATACAACCCTTTGGAAATACAGAAAGACTACCAATGTTCTCCTGTATCTGGACTGATCAGTGAAAGGGCAGCGAGAGGTCTAGTCACATTTAGAGCATTTGGAGGGACTGTGCTTCACTTTCCATGAGTGGATCTGCCCCTGTATCTTTTTGGAGGAGAGAAGCATAGACAAGGCGTCAGTGTTGCTGACTAAAACAGTAGATACCCAAAAAGAGTTCCCATGCTTTGCAGGGCCCTGCTGGGCTGAGATCTGTGTTGTTCCTGACTAGCAAGGTAGCTGTGTGCCAAACACTAAGCCATGTGGCAAACTGGATGAGTGACCCTTCTGAGCCTATGCTGAGTATCTGACACCGCAAAATGGAAACCCTGTCAGGACTTTCATCTCGAGGACACCTTGGGCTCTTGAACAAGTCAGATAGCATTGAAATGCAGCACATTTAGTCGCCAGTGACCTAAATACATCCACGGAACTTTTCATAGAGTCACAGAATGATTTGGGTAGGAAAGGACCTTACAGGTCACTTGGTTCCAACCTCCCTGCATAGGCAGGGACATCTTCCACCAGACCAGATTGCTCAACCCCCCATCCAATCTGGCCTTGAACACTTTCAGGGAGGGGGTGTCCACAGCTGCTCTGGGCAACCTGTTCCAGTGCCTCATCACCCTCATAGTAAAGAATATCTTTCTTATCTCTAATCTAAATCTACCCTCTTCCAGTTTAAAGCTAATACCCCTTGTTCTATCATTACATGCCCTTGTAGATACTCAGCTGTTCTCTGGTTTTCAGGTGGTCTTTGTCATTATTTTGGATAAGGATAGCTACTATCCTCTCAGTGTGGTTTAATGGTCAGCCTTGGTAAGGAACAATTCTCATAGGTATTCTTGGGTGGAGGCTTCTTGTTCTGGAAGGCAGAATTGTTTGCTAGTATAGGCATGAAGTAACCTACCATTGACCTGCATGTGCAAAGAATGGGGTCTGACAATGTGGAGAAGCAGACAGTACAGGCTTGGGGCGGACCTGCTGCATAGCAGCTCTGTGGAGAGGGACCTGGGAGTGCTGGTGGATGACAGGTTGACCATGAGCCAGCAGTGTGCCCTGGCTGCCAAGAAGGCCAATGGGATCCTGGGGTGCATTAG
>Ga0065711_1034605_pt1 | contig 23504 bp, 9 predicted proteins | sample Hoacrofraction12_FD_59098 | JGI IMG/M metagenome (GOLD analysis project Ga0065711, IMG submission 59098) | Hoatzin crop microbial communities from Cojedes, Venezuela - Epithelial fraction 12 v2 (version 2) | ecosystem: Host-associated > Birds > Digestive system > Esophagus > Crop | place...
ATTTGGCTTTGTTGAGCCTCATCAGGTTCCTCTCTGCCCAACTCTCCAGCCTGTCCAGGTCATGCTGAATGGCAGCTCAGCCTTCTGGTGTATCCACCACTCCTCCCAGTTTTGTATCATCAGCAAACTTGCTGAGGGTACACTCTAGCTCTTCATCCAGGTCATTGATGCAGAAGTTGAACAAGAATGGGACAAGTACTGACCCCTGGGGGACGCCACTATTTACAGGCCTCCAACTATACTCAGTGCTGCTGATGACAACCCTCTGAGCTCTGCCATTTAGCCAGTTCTCAATCCACCTCACTGTCCACTCATCCAGCCCACACTTCCTGAGCTTTCCTGTGAGGACTTCATGGGAGACAGTGACAAAAGCCTTGCTGAGGTCAAGGTAGACAACATCCACTGCTCTCCCTTCATCTACCCAGCCAGTCATGCCATCATAGAAAGCTATCAGATTGGTCAAGCATGATTTCGCCTTGGTGAATCCATGTTGACTACTCCTGATAACCTTCTTTTCCTCCACTTGGTTGATGATGACATCCAGAATGAGCTGCTCCATCACCTTTCCCAGGATGGAGGTGAGGCTGAGCAGTCTGTAGTTTCCTGGGTCCTCCTTCTTGCCCTTTTTGAAGATTGGAGTGACATTGGCCTTTCTCCAGTCCTCGGGCACCTCTCCTGTCCTCCAGGATCTTTCAAAGATGATAGAGAGAGGCTCAGCAATGACATCTGCCAGCTCCCTCATACCTCTCTGGGCAACCTGTTCCAGTGTTTCACCACCCTAATTGTAAAAAATTTCTTCCTTATATCCAGTCTAAATCTACTCTCCTTTAGTTTAAAACCATTGTTCCTTGTCCTGTCACAACAGGCCTTGCTAAGAAGGTTGTCCCCATCTTTCCTATAGGGCCCCTTTAAGTACTGAAAGGCCACCATAAGGTCTCCCCACAGCCTTCTCTTCTCCAGGCTGAACAACCCCAACTCTCTCAGCCTGTGCTCATAGCCCAGGAGCCCTCAGATCATTTTTGTGGCCCTCCTCTGGACGCACTCCAAAAGTTCCATGTCTTTCTTGTGCTGAGGGCTCCAGAGCTGGACTCAGGACTCCAGGTGAGGTCTCACCAGAGCAGAATGGAGGGGCAGAATCATCTCCCTCGACCTCCTGGCCACATTTCTTTTGATGCAGCCCAGGATATGGCTGGCCTTCTGGGCTATGAGTACACATTGGTGGCTCACGCCCAGCTTTTCATCCACCAGTACCCCCAAGTCCTTCTCAGGAGGGCTCCTCTCAATCTCCTCGTCTCCCAGCCTGTATTGATAGCAGGGATTGCTCCGACCCAGTTGTAGGACCTTGCACTTGGCTGTGTTGAACCTCATGAGGTTCACACAGGCCCACCTCTCCAACTTGTCCAGGTCTCTTTGGATGGCGTCCCATCCTTCTGGTGTGTCAGCTGCACCACTCAGCTTGGTGTCATCTGTAAACTTGCTGAGGGTGCGCATCTCGCTGTCTAAGTCATTGAGGAAAATGTTAAATAGCACTGGTCCTAGTGCGGACCCCTGAGGGACAACACTTTTCACCGGCATCCATCTGGACATTGAGCCGTTCACCACTACCCTCTGGCTGTGACCTTCCAACCAATTCCTTATCCACCGAACAGTTCACCCATCAAATCCGTATCTCCCCAATTTAGACAGAAGGATGTTGTGGGAGACTGTGTCGAAGGCTTTACCCGAGGTCCAGATAGTTGACATCTGTTGCTTTTCCCTTGTCCATTGACCTAGTCACTCCACTACTTTTCATAGAAAACCGCGAGGTTGGTCAGGCAGGCCTTGCCCTGGATGAAGCTATGCTGGCTGTCTCAAATCACCTCCCTGTCCTCCATGTGCCTTAGCATAGCTTCTAGGAGGATCTGTTCCATAATCTTCCCAGGCACAGAGGTGAGGCTGACAGGTCGGTAGTTCCCAGGGTCCTCCTTTCTACCCTTTTTGAAAATGGGCATAAGGTTTCCCTTCTTCCAGTCACCGTGCACTTCACCTGACTGCCATGACCTTTCAAATATCATGGAGAGTGGCTTGGCAACTACATCAGCTAATTCTCTTAGGATCCTGGTATGCATCTCATCAGGTCCCATAGATCTATGTATGTTCAGGTTCCTCAGGTGATCATGAACCTGGTCTTCCCTTACAGTGGGAGGAGCTTTTCCTCCCTGATGCCCGTCTTGCAGTCTCCATCAACTCAGGAGGGGTGAGGAGAGAGATTGCCAGTGAAGACTGAGGCAAAAAAGTTGTGGAGTACCTCGGCCTTCTCCTTGTCTGTTGATAGGAGGTTACTGTGCTTGGTCATTGGGAGGTATGCTTTGTTTAACCTGGCTTTTCTGGTTGACGTACCTGTAGAAGCCCTTCTTGTTATTCTTTGCATCACTTGCCAAGTTCAGCTCCAGCTGTGCCTTGGCCCTCCTGACCTCATCCCTACACAATCAGGCAGTGTCTCTATACTCTTCCCAGGATACCTGTCCCTGCTTCCACTGCCTGTGCAGTTCCATTTTGCTCTTGAATTTGAGCAGCAGATCTTGACTCAGCCATGCTGGTCTCTTCCCTTCCTTGCCTGGTATCTTACACCTGAGGACTGAGAGCTCCTGTGCTCTATGGAAAGCATCCTTAAAGATCTGCCAGCTCTGGTTTGCCCCGCTGTCCCTGAGGACCATTTCCCAGAGGGTCCTTCTGACTAACTCCTGGAAGAGCTGGAATTTGGTTTTCCTCTAAAATTTAGAGTCCTGACTATACTCCTCACCTTTCCCATATCCCTCAGGAGTGTGAACTCCACCAATGCATGATCACTGCAGCCCAGGCTGCTTCCAGTCTTGACGTCACCGATGAGCTCACTTGTACTGGTGAGCATCAGGTCCAGTACTGCATCCCCTCGGGTAGGGGTGTCGATTACCTGGCTTAAGAAGTTGTCCTTAATGGACTCTAGGAATCGCCTGGGTTGCCTACAGCTCGCCGTGCTACTTTTCCAGTAGATGTTGGTGTGGTTGAAGTCCCCCAGTAGGACAAGAGACTGTGAGCACGAAGCCTCCTATAGCTGGAGGAAGAAGGCTTTGTCAGTAGGCTCCCCTTGGTCAGGTGGCCTGTAGTAGACACTGATGACCAGGTTCCCTTTTTTGCCTCTGTCTCTGATTCTTACCCATAAGCTTTCAACCTACTCATGGCTAATCTTCAGGGACGGCTCTTCACACTCCATCCATTTCTTGATATAGAAGACAACACCTCTGCCTTTCCTTCCCCACCTGTCCCTTCTGAACAGCCTGTAGCCATCTGGTTGTTATACTTAGAGAACCAAGCAAAAAGAAGTGATCAAAGACAGAGCTTCCTTCTTGGAGACCTCATCATCTAAGGTGCAAAACTGGGGTAGGAAGAAAAAGTGTTGCCCCATCACTGTTGCATCGAATTCGAAGTTAATATTCTGCAAAGGAATTACAATAATAAGGAAAACTATCTCAAAGCAAGGAAACTAGGCAACAAAGGATGCAGAAAGACTGGAAGGTCCATACCAGGTAGACCTATGAATTTTCTAATTCAGTATCTTCTCTTTTAGCAGTGCCCATTCCAGCCATGTCAGAAGATGGTTCAAGAAAATTTATAGCAGGGCAATTTATAGAAAAATGTGCTTGCACAGAGTTTCTGGCCCTTATTATGTAGGACTTGCTTTCTACTGTTCCACATGTTATATTAAATACATACGCATGTGTGCACACATACAAAACCCCTCTAGGTGTTTTGGTTTGCAATACATTATGGTGTTTTTCACGCTTTTTTGGAACCCAGCTAAGCTGCTGACCTGTTTGCTACTTTGTGGCATAGAATCCCCAGGCTATTAATACACTGTTGAAAAGAGCCTCTCCTTCAGCCATCTCTAAATCAGTTGTCTTTCACTTTATTGAGTGCCTTCTAGTTATTGTAGCAGAGGATGACTAGACATGCTCATGTGATAGGCATGAAATTTTCATATTTTCTTCTATTTCCAAGCCATTTTAAGAAACCTTTTTTTACTTTAAGTTTTTCACTTTAAATTTTTCTGTCTTGTTAGTGTTTCAGCAACTGATTGAATTTTTATTGAGAGGCAGGCAGGGAACAAAACAAAACTAATTCAATCATATCGGGGGAAGCAAGTTCATTTTTTCGACCCATAGAACTGTCTTCAAGCTAAACCCTGGTGGAAGGTGCATGAGTTTCAGCACTGCAGATGAATGATTCTGGCCCAGAATTATTTCATCTATCTGAAAAAGAAGTTAAGTGTTTGTCAATTTTGTCTAAGCTACCAGGTTTTCCTAAAAATAGTGTTCCAGGTTTTCATAAGCCTGGAGACATTTTTGTCATTTCAACCTCGTTTAGCTTATTATATCCTGCCAGCCGTGTCTAGATAAACCGCAAGGAAAGCTGCTGCCTCCATTATAAGCCCACATCTACTCTATCGACAAGCCTTCAGTACCACGACCATTATACAAGCCCTAAAATTTTATCTGCCACTGATGATAGGCAAGTTTCAATTTGTGGTTGCTAGCCTGCAAAAATGATCTACAAATGGCATGTTGTAGGCTGTTAGTTTGTATCCTGCAGGATGGTGTTCAAGTCCTCTGTCTTCCCTTCAATGTGAAGGTCATTCCTCCAGATCAGAAATTACAATCACTCTAAGTGACATGGGGAACTATAGCAGAAGCTTAATTTAGAATAAAAATACAGGCAGTAGACTAATGCTTCATGTCAATTTCTCTTCTGTGATTTGACAAAACTGTTAATGTCGCCCTGAGCTGGAGATAGGACCAGCTCTTAAGAGAACAGCATATTTGGGAATATGTGTCTTTATTGTTCAAACTGGTGGATCAGTCCTCAAACGATTCTTGCTTTATTTTTAGTAGGAAATACTCTCTTATTCCCTCCTTTGCCTTTCCTGAAGCAGCAAAGTGCTTACCAACCATCTTTTTACAGCTTTTATTTTCACCGTGCTTTCTGGAGACTGTAACTGTTCAATATTACAAATCCATATTTCCTAGTATTGATGAATCTGGCTCTTGGAAAATGTGAGTTACAAAGATTAGCTATCTGATTAAACCAAGAAAAAAGAGTTGCTTTGAAGGTTTGAAACAAGTGCCCTTCGGAAGTTTTAATTTCTTGATCTCCCTAATCAGTGTTTTGTAAGTTCAGCGTACATCCTATGCACATCTTTGAAATCAGTGCAGCTTGCATATTGGTTTATATTGTTACCACAAATTAGCAGTACAGTATCAGTTTCTTTGGTGCGGGGAACTCTGAACAGGAATTGTTTGCATTTCTATTTGAGCGTCCTGGAGACAAGTGTAATGAAATTAATAGCCTTTTAATTTAATTGGCTTCCAATGTGAGCCTGAGAATAGAAAGCACAATACATCGCACAGTTACTGTAGAAACGGTTGAGGTCAAAAGCTCAGCATGCAGACCCTACATCAGTCACCGCTGCTGTTGTGCAGTGATTTTTTTTTTTAATTCTCACTGCATCTCCATCAGACTCCAGGAAGCCAGATAATTCAGCATTAGTATTCCAAATAGAACTGCTGGGTCATTTGTCACTGGTCGGATCATGCTATGGAATCCATTTAAAAACAACTGCCAAAGTGAAAAACTGCATTGTATCAGTGCTCTTATATATCAGCCACAAGAATAAGATCAGGCCAAAAAAAAAAAAAAGAACTAAAGAGAGGGGAAAAAAAGTCTCTGTTTCCTTCTCATAAGAGAAAAAAAGAGACAGAACAAAGCAAGAAAAAGTGGTACAAAATGGATAATAATCTGCCAAGAAACCGTTTTTCAAAAACATCTTTCTATTACAGATTACAGACAGTTAAGATTTATGTGCTATTTAGTGGAGCCAGCCTTGCTGAATGCAATGAAGGCAAAAAGGAAGATAATATCATGCTAATATTCAAAACTCCTTTTGACTGTAGAAATAGATACAGCTCTTATAAAACTTTAGTTAGCCTAGGAGCTCAGCAATGAACACATAAACCTTTCCACACAGTTCTAAATGTAGGAAAGGGATTTCTTTACTATTTTTGGACTGGCTAGTACAAGATCTGTGCTGCTGCTTCAGCTTGAATTCATTCATCTGTCTGCAGAAAAGTTCAGAACTCCTCATCTGTGTCTGGTCCCATATGCTTATGCTAGTACAAAAAACTGACACAAAGCGCTTGCATATGTTGCAGACTCAACTGCACAAAGGGGATCACATTAACCTCCCATTTAGTTTTTGGATTGTTGAGTTTTCAAAGCACAAAAGTTCTGTTTAGGAGATCTTGCATGAACAGTTATTGTCATTTTTAATATTTCCTATTACAACACTAAATTATTACATGTAAGTCTATTATTATTTGTTGAAGGAGATGGAGGAGGTAGTACTTTCCAACTAAAAATATCCGAGTGGTCAGTGTTCTTTCCAAGGAAGTAGAGAACTTGGGTTCATCTCCCCTCTTGTCTAGAGGAAATTCAGTCCCTTGCCTTACAGTCATGAGTCAGGTGTCCAGGCTGTGTGCAAGCTCTGGCTCTGTTCTCCTCTTGCGCAAGCCCAGCTACTGTACAGAAAAGCCAGATACACTAGGCCAAAAATGGGGCATAAGCTGGTGTGTGGTTTTGTAACCTGGCAGCGAAGACACTCATTTGGGAAGGACAGGATGCATAAGCAGTTTGCTCATTTTATCTGCATTGCTCAGCACTAGCAGGGAAGCAGTGCTGTAGCAGGAGTTAAAAGCCAAGTTCCCCAGGTATAGACACAATCTTTGGGCTGTTTGTAACAGGGTGGTCTGCAAAGAGCAGTTCCAGTTGGCAGGGCTGAGGCCTCTCCAGTAAAAGGAAAAAGGGGAGATGGTTGGAAGACACTTTATATGGTCATCTCTGGCACTGGAATGTCTCAGAAGCATAAGTGTGCAGAAGAGCTTTAGATAGTGCATGTTATTTAGGTTCCTGTGTGCAAATAATGAAGTGGTGTTTTGAAACAGTTTGGACATGGCAGTGAGGTTTTTTTGTGGGCAAGAAAAACAGCCCAGTAGCTTAAATCTGTCCTTTAAATCACACACACGTTTTCCTTGTTGGCCCTATCAATATGAGAGAGGACAGTGGAGTTTCAGATCAGTTTGCTGCACTCACAGCTGCTCAGGGATGCTTTGTCGGAACTAAGCTTTATACTGCTGTATGCTATGTCAGTGTTCCATAGAGGTGTTTATTGGGAACTAAACGAATTGCAGTTTGGTTTAGCTGTAGAAGTATTCGAAGTGCGTGCCTGCATTGAGTGCACAAACCAGTGCTTGGGGGGATTTCTGTGCTATCATGGGGAGGTGGTCCTGAGCAAAAAAGCTATTGTAGGTTTCATGAAAGTTGGACAGCTAATATGCCCAGACAAATTGGATGCATCCTACACACGTGGCCTACATTGTCCGCTGTGGAAACGACCTCTGCTTAATTGTGTCAGGCTGCTGTGAACAGGTATCCATAAGGTGGACTCATGCAGGTTGACTCCTCTATCTTGAACTTAAACCCTTAATTAGTTTTAATTGATTTCTCTCAAAGTGTCCTCATGTAGACAAATCAAAGGGATTAGCCTCCAGTTTAACTCTATTGAAAAAGCTAATTGGGGAGAAAATGAAAAGAAAACACAAAAAAGTGGATTTTTAAGAGGAAATCTTGGTGAAAAAGAAATGTCATCTAAGGTGAATTCAACACAGATGGGGTGCTACTGTGCCTGCATGATGACATTGAATAGTGTCACCTACCTTTCAAATGGCTTCTGTACCTGCTATGTTTCACCAAGTCCAAAAAAATAAGTATTTGTCACTTTAAAACACATTATCACTTGTTGTAAAATTATGTATTTCTCCCTCTTTGATAACTAGTATTCCTCAGAAAATGCTGGAACTGGAAGCAAAGCTTTCGCTTTTCTCAATATTGAGCTCTAACTATTGAGACGTTCAAATCTTCTGTTGAAACCGAGCTTCACATAGGACAGTTTCCCCTAGCCTGGAGCAGTCCCCTATTTCTAAGTACTCTGCCTTTCAGAGGAAATCCTGGTGTAGTGACCTTTGAATATTTGTAAAGTGGCATAAGGTAACTGAGTTTTGTAGCCTATCTGTAGAGACACAATCTCTGTAGAAGCAGATTTGATGATTATACAGAAAAGAGATCTTGTTTTCTGCAATGTAAAATGATTCACACCTGGCCTGTCCTCACTCTGCAGTATGCTGAATAATGCATGTGTTTTGAAAGGAATTTAAAACATGTCTGTGAAAAAATGAAACTGAGAGGAGCTCATATAAGGCACTACATCAGGGAAAAAAATATTCAGCAAGTATAAATGGAGAAAATGGCTGTGTCAGCCCTCATGGAAATAACACATTTTCTTCATAATCTCCTGGTACATGGAACAGGCAGTTCCTGCTGCCCTGGTACTTGCATGGAAACAAAAGGAGGCTGAAAAACAGTAGAGCCTGTTAGCTGTAATCTGCACAATAGCTAAGCACTAGGAGATTATTTCAAAGTATGAAATACAGCAGTGTGTCCATGTTAGGGTACTGAAGCAGTCAGCAGGGGGACTATAGATGGCACCAAGCAGGCCTGGGAGACTGACAGTGTAGCAAGGGTTAAGAGCAGAGTGGGGCATTTCTACCAGGACCCACTGCAGGCTAATCAGTAATTGGCCAAGGTGTAAATCTCACTTGACCACCACCTGAGTGATTGAAAAACTCTTACCCACCCCTTCCTTTAAGTGAGGGTGGGTTTTTTTGTCTTGTGATATCAGACTCCTAAATCCAGTCAAACTACCTCTGTTGGAAAAAAGTAAGTACGAGCAGAGAAATACCTCCTTCTTCTAAAATCAGCTTTAAAATGGAAGACAGCATAACTACTTTATTGTAGTAAGTCTCAAGACAATGGCTGGCTTGGCAAGAAATACAGTGGGGTCTCTTTCAGGCAGTGTGGTGTATACCTCCAAAATCTTTGTTTTGCATGTAGATATTTATTTTTGCTTTTTCTTCTTCTTAGCATTCTCTTGGTTAAGTACCTTGTTCTCTTGGCTTATCAAACTGTGGTTTTTAGGATGCCTCTGCAGCTTCGTGAGCCTTGAGATGATTTGCCCCTCTCATTTCCCAGGGAGTAAGGGGAATTTCCCCATTTCCCTTGGTGTGCTCTTGTCTCTGCAACAAGTTTAATACAGGCTGATTGGCCTTACTAGGAGCTGTTGTGGTGGTAGTGCTTGATTGCTGAAGACTGGGTGGCAAGAGAAACAGCACAGGACTGTGATGGATGCATGGGAGTGGGGTTGCAGCAGCAGAAGATATGAGGATTAGGGCTGAAGGGTAAGAAAGGTGGTGAATGCTGGCAAATAGGGCAATACATTGGTGGCTTTGTCAAGCGTAGCTGTTGGTAGGGTCTTGGATCAATGAATGTACTGAATAGTTCCTCTCCATTTTTGATAAGCGATTCCTTCCAACCACTAGGTAGGTTTGTAGGCTACTGTTTCACTTTTTTAGGAAGCTCAGCTATCTTGTCAGGTATGTCCCTTTCATGGGCTGTTTTTCTTGCTTGCAGCTGTAAAAAATAATCGTACCAGCTCATCTGGTAAGAGTTTCTGGTCATGCTCTGTCTCGCAGTGGGAACATGTGAGGAGGGACAGTGAAAAGAGAAAGAGGACACCTCAGCCTCCAAACACACCATCCTGTAACACTGAGGCTGGCTCTCAAAATTCCAACATAATTGTTTGCGAAGAGGAATAATTCTACCTTCCTGGTTTTGGTACCATTCCTGGGAACAGCTGTTGCTCTCCATTGAATGAATGCCTGTGTTCAAATTTGCAAAGTATCCCGTGTCCTGTAAGGCATATATGCATTCTGTAGATTTTATCCTGGAAGGGAAGTGAAAAATATAACAGGTCTAGTGTGTAGTGTAATCAAAGATTTATAAGTAGCCATGCATTTTTAATGCATATAAAGTAAGAAGAGCTGTGCAGTAAAAGCAGAATTGTGACGTTAAATGGTTGCTCTTGCCAATTTTCCACTAGGAATTATCAAAGCACTGTTTCAGCAGCAGGGTTGCAAGACTGCATCCTCCAATAGGAAAAAAAATTATATAGTCAGGCTCTGGTTGAGGCCACAAGCATCCTGTGCTGGAGGGCTGCTCAGCTTCTCTTGCATAACTTTGAAAGAAGCTCAGCTGGTCAGACCAAATGTCTAATCAAGAGATGTTTTATAATGCATCCTTTTATTTCCTTCCCATAACGGACAACTTCAAAGCCAGTGTTTAAAATAAATAAAAAATAAATTTAGTTGTGATCAAAGTGGAAAGGAAGTGTTAGCACAGGAAGGATCTGTAACCCTCTGGCCCAGGGTACTGCTTGGCAGAGAAGAAGTCTTCCCCTTCTCTTCATATATATCTTCCAGTCTATGAATCTTTTTTCAATGTTTTCTTTTTTCCTGAGCATCCCATTTTCTCCTTTAGTAGTTAGCTTCCAGAGAGATGTATTTTCTCTCATTAGCTGCATCAGAATTTCCTAAATTTAGGGGAACTGGTGCTTCTGGGGAATTACTGAATTCAGGTTATTTGGTGATACTTCTTCCTTCTTCCGCAAGCTTTGCAGGACAGCTAACGGATATATCATTCATTTTTCTGGAATATTTAGGGCACTGATTTGTCTGCTAGCCTGACAGGGGTTTATCTTCAAATTGTATATGAACAAGTGTAAAGATCTGTGAGTATAATAAAATCAGTGTGAAAAGAGACTAAGGTTCATCACAGGATTTCTTGCAAAATAATTGTTGGAAGCACTGGCATGCAGTCTGGCTTGCTTATCAAATTGATTAAAATGGTTGAAGAAAGAGGCAGCATTGTATCTAAATTCCATCAGATTTGTCTTAAGAAAAAGTTTGTCTTAGAGATGTCACAAGAAACGAGTAAATGTAAACAGCTGGTATCTTGCCATTTCATGACCTGCCTTAAAGGGTCTGTTTGGAGAATGCTGCTGATGGGAAAGGTCTGGTATATGCTGCTTGATGCATCACTTGTGGTGCCTCCTGTGACCTAAATGAACTTTTGGTTCAGCAGTTACAATTTGGGGAACAAATATTGATTATTCAGTGCACAAAACATGCTAGATATTTCCTAGTTTTGCACTGATTTCTCCTGTTCTATTCTTTACACCCTTATGTATTCAGTGATAGTGTTTTGGAGTAGCTGCAGTATCAAAATTATTCATTTTCTGCCACTCAGCACATGTGCTGATATGCCCTCCAGCTTTGCCTGTTTGTAGCCCTGGCATCCTTCTTCTCTCACATGTTTCCTGTGAGAGAACTAAGCCTGCCTGCATGGCCCTGGCTTATTTCTATTTGGCCTGAGAAGCAAATCTTCACAATTATTGTCACCAATTCAAGCCCATCCAAGTAGCTGGCTTTGAGAATATTTGAAATACTGCTGCCACTGTTTCAGAGACCCAGATGTACTAGCTTGAAACATTTCTGCTATTAAAAGAGCTGAGAGAAATTTTGGATGAGGCTCATGTTGACTTTACAGCCAAGATTTCACCCTTTCATTATATGACTAGCTTTCAAAGTTTTGATCAAACCATGGACAAACAGATTTATTTCCTCCACCCCTCAAAATCTAATTTGCAAATATAATCTTCAACCTGAGACTCAGACTGCAATTGCTGCTGATTGGAATAACATGAGGGAAGTCAGTCTGTATAATTCTTTATTTGATATCATTAAATGAAATGCCAGCATTAGTTAAAATATCCACCAAATGCCACAGGTTTATACCTTAAGTGCATTATTCATGAATTGTTCTTTGGTATTTCCCTACGGGTGGAAAGGACTTTAGTCAGAGGAGAAGAAACAATGGTCTGATCAGTCACAATTTCTTGAATTGCAAATAAGAATCAGCAACCAGCTCAGTGAACATGTTCCCACCAACCTCTAATGCTGGTCTGTTGAGCTTTCTGCAGCCCTCTAATATCATTCTCACATGATTCTTTACATTATGTACATGCTGAAATCTTTCTCACTGTTTTTTGTTTTGTTCTTTTTATATACTGCCAGTAAGCAAATGTAAAAAGGTGTGAAATTGTACATAATTTATCCCCAGTAGGAAGGTGCTTTTTGACTTGTAGGGGTTCTTGAAGCAGAGATGCTCTACTTTGCTATTGGCACGATGCCCATCATATCAGAGCCAAGGTGACACGTCACTGACAGGAGCCCTAACACAAAATCTCTGTTGCACCTGAGTACAAGCAGTTATTATCCTTTACGCTATGATCAAAAACTAGTAGTTTTGGAAAAAAAACAGTCTAAGAAGTAATGCTAAGCTGCTGATGTAGTGAAGTGCCTAGTGTTTTTACAACTATCTTGTAAGAATGTGAATATGCAGCTGGGTATTAACTCCCCTTCTCTGCAACTGGCGAACACCAGCGTAGCTCAACTGCCATCTTAATGCTTTAGTTTCATCGAGGCTTCTGTGACACAGCTGTCACGTTGGCAGCTGCCAGAAGCAACTGCCTTTGCTGCTGCACAGAGATACTGCTGAGAACATCTGCAGCTCCCCATGGTCTCCTCTTCCATTACAGGGAAGTCTCAGATGTTCCAGACACAGAACAACATATAATGACTTGATCCCCCAGGGTTTACTTTTTGCCATCTGAGAAATAATTTTACAAGTTTCTGCCATGCATTTGAAACAGAAACATTCAGTGAGTTGTGTGAATGTTCCCTGCTTTGCCTCACTCTTATCATCAGGTTGAGACTGAATGCCTCCTTTGGAAATATGCTTCAGACAAACCAAAGCCGTTGAAGTCCTACCTGGATTCCTGGTGGAAACGTGAAGGACTGGGAGAGATGCAGAGACACACAGGATAACCTAATCTTTTCTTCTGTCTGTGAGCTGAAAAACTTGATGTAACGCTGTGTGATCTACTGCTCCTGAGCAAGGCAAGCTTTATTCAGTGGCACTTTTTAGTTAGACATGTACTGCTGATGGTTTCAATTCTGTTGAGATCTGGCTGTTAGAAAGGGCTAAAATGTTTTATTACCCTGCTCTTGGATAAGGGCATGTCTAAATAGAAAGCCATTTGGGAAAGGACTATTCCCTGTCCTTTATTTTTTTGCTTAAAATACTTGGCAAAATTGGATTTTATTCTTGACTCAGCAATAGATAAAGAATATAATTAGATAGCAGCAAGCAAATTGTGTGTAAAGTGATTGTAGATGTGTAGTTTTAAGACTGTTTTCATACAGGTGTCTGTTATAACAATTTAGTTATGCTGTGCTTCCTGAGCATATTTTCCTAGAGATCTCTGCTGTATGCAAACATACAAGAACTTGGAAGCTGCTAAGCTTTCCAAAATGTTAATGTAAACATGTTACATATGTAGGACTAGTAAGTATTTTCTAGGCCAAATGCATATCAGAATATGATTAACTGATTAATTAGCTAATAATCAATTGCTGTTGGTCTTAGGGAAGCCTGTGACACAGGGTATGGTTTGCAGGGATCATTTAGTGTGGCACTTTGCTGCTGTGGAGGTGTCTCCTGAATTAGTAGCCAGTGCTCTACTTTCAGAAGTGGGCAACAAGCGCTTCTACAGAACAATTTCCTTGACTGATTGTAGGCAATTACCATAGAAAAATACATCATGATCTAGTAACACCTATCCCTATGTAAAGCAAACCCAGACTTCTCGTTCACATATCAAAACCTACGGGAATAAATTCTGCCTCTTGACATCTGGTGAGACTGCAAAAGTACAAGTAGCAGCAGAATGTACCCATCAGTAATGCAAATACTAGGAATGCTTTTCTCCTCTTTGGCCTGAGTGAATAACCTTCTGAGACGTAATTTTAATTTTTTGCCCAGTAGCATGGGAGATTGTGCCCAGGGAAGGCAGGAGTCAAGTTCCCAAGGAATGATTTTTTTAGATGGAAATAGCAACAATGCTGGTGCCAAGAGGCTTGTTTCAAGCTGAGTTAACTTGCTCTTCACCCTAGTTGATTCATGGCTGAGACTAAAACTAATCATATCTGGGATCGCTTTGTATAGTTTCAGCTCTGTCCCTCTTACCCATTTTGCTCAATTGTCGAACCGTGCGGCAGTTATCTCCTGGCTTCTAGCCGAGTAATGTAATCACTCATTGCAAGCAAAGCTGCATTGGTATGTACTTATTCATTCAGTTTGCTTCTGTGTTAGGTTGAAGAAGATATAAGGTAATATGGTATTAGAGAAATCATGTAAGCCAGCAATTAATAATATTGCTTATACAGACTATCTTGTGTCTTAAACTTATCACATCATTTAGATTATATGAATGGCCCCAATCTCTTACTTTGAGTTTTACTTTAATGATCCTTAACCTTCCTGTGAAAATACAGCTCTTAAATGAGCAAAATAAAAACATACTGGAAGAGGACTGAAACTTCTTCTTTAATATCCAACTTTGGTACAATACAGTGTGGTACTAACGTTGTCTATGACCATGTACTGTTTTCAGGGCCCTGCCATATCTGGACATAACACCATGACTTTTATAACCTTGTTACAAAAAGCAATTAGGGGCAACATCCAGCTCTGCAGTTACCTATCACATGGAGACGTAAGGAGCTTCCAACAGTGAATTTAATTAGCAGCAAGCAGAGAGTACTCAGTGACCTGCAGTGCAGATAACACAGTTCCCGTCCAGCAATATGGGTCTCTTCCTGTAAAATGGCACCTAAACTGCTCTAATGCCAGACCCATGCATAACTGACAGGCTTGCAAGGGACTGTAGTTGGAAACTTCTAATCTGGAAGTCTGAATCAGGAAATGCAATGCCAGGAAGTCCAATCTTGTACCAAGCAACAGCATGGGCAGCTTCACAATGCTGAGGAATAATCCAGGAGGAGTTATGTGCTAATGCCAGGAACTGCTGGACACTTCTCAAGAATGTTTAGAACAAATTTTGGTAATCAAATCTGCACTGCACAGAGTAATAAAATGAACTGATGCCTCATGTGCATTAGTGTGTAGGGGTAAGTAGAACCGTGACATAGAACTTTGTATGAAAGAGAGTCTGGAGGGCTTATGCATTGCCTGTGATGAAGGAATTCCTTATTTGACATTGAGGGTGTATTAAAAATTAATTAATCCAGACCTGGTTTTGTTAAGGCTTGTAGTGCTAAATTCCAGTCCTCTGAAGTGTCTGAGGTTATAGAAGAAAGCTTGTTAGTTACCCTGCACCTCTCTCAAACCAGAAGAGCTGATAATTGAAGCCATGCTCAGTTGGAATGTAAACGAGGAGGAGGTGAGACATGCTTTTGCAGGATGGGAAAACTGTGAGCACCAGTAATGTTGGGTGTTGTAGTAGCTGGCCTTTACTGCAGGCACACAGCTGGTGCTGATGCACTAAGCATAACATTCTTACCCAGCTGAGAGGGAAGAGCCCTGAGCTTTTCCCAGCTGAATGTCCCTAGCCAGCACAAACTTCATTGAGAACATCTGGAGACACAGACCAGGCAGCTGTCTGCTAACAGATGGGGTCTCAGGATGTGTAGGTTGTGTATCTATCCCCAATTGCTGAATGGCTCTGGGGCTGATTTGGAGAGCTTTGTGACATCTCCAGTGTAAAGCAGACCTAATGGTGTTTGCCCTGCTCTGTAAGGGGCTGGGCAGCCACAGAAGAAAATGTCGCTTGGTATTCCTGTGGAAGAATAATAAAGAATAATACCTACTGTGAGAAGAGCTGCTCTGATTTTGCTGCTCGTTTTCTCTCCTGCTCCATGCTGTATGTTTGCACTGAAGGCCTGTTGGGTTTCACAGCGTTGATACAGTCAGATTTTCTCCCTACTTATATCTGCTTATATCTATTTCTGAACATGACTGTGCCTAGTGCCTGACTTAGAGCTGTTTCTGCTGTGATGATCCTGTTGAGATGCTTGTAGGGTGTTACTTGCAGGTAGCTAACTTTAACTTGAGTTTGATCTAGAACAAGTGCAGAAATTTTTAGAATTATTCTTGAGTGTAACCTAAAATCTTCAAGCAAGAGGGGCAGAAGAAGCCGGAACTGAGCTATATGTGCATAGAAGCAAAAGGAACAGGATTTCAAATACTTTATTGTTTAATTATTATTTAATAAAGAAATTGGCATAAATGGGTTCCCTAATTCTCATCTAAGCTGACTTTTATCAGAATAACTACCAAGAATAACTATCTCTCAGAAATATAATTCAGCTCACTCACATTAGGATGTTCAGACTTTCTGAGGCTTGGATCTCTCCAGCAGCAGAGGCCATAGCTTAGTTTAGAATACTTCAGATCTATCAGTTCACCACCATTCTTTTTGCACCACCTCACGAAAATGGCAATTAAAACCTTCTCAGTGTAGTTTCTAGGTCTGCACAGCAGCCATCAAGTGAAAGGCATGAGACAGCCTTGCAGACTGCTTCCAGGTCCAAACTTTACACTTGGGAACTATCTATAGATAAATACAAGGAGAACGATAATAAGAGGTAAGATTTCTCTTCAAGTCTTTGTCCCTGTGTAGGTTTGTTCTGTGACGCTGAGTGAGTACCTTCATTCCTTTGGCTTTATATCCATCTGTAAAAGGACAGTCACAGGTCTTCATCTGCTTAGCATGGCTGGGGTGGATGTTGCCATTTTAAAGCTTGCTCTGTGCTCTGATCCACCCTTGGGAAGGACATGTGGGTGCTTGAACAGAGGAGGAATGGGCAGCAAGGCGTGTCTTGTTTGGTTTTAGTAGCACTTGGCTTGACTTAGCTGTCTCCCAGTGGCAGTAAGTGTTTGCAAATACATATGTTTGTGAGTGCTGGGATAAGGTGTGTCCTACACCATATGGTATGTGCAGATGTATGTTGGCAGGTGTGAACTGTGTAGCTATATTTATGTGCATTGAGGATGGTTTTGGAAGAATAAAAAGGCTGCTGAGAACTCTGGCTAGGTACTCTCTTTTCATGTAATGTATTACTTTAATTTAAATTCACTTTACAATCAGTGCACATGAGAATTATTTTGAAGGTTTAATTTGCTAGCTGCTGAAAGCAATAAGGTAGCTATCAACAGAGAAGAAATAGCTTGGCTGTTTGTTAATGCTCTTGGGCTGTACTGTAAGTACTCCAGACAGATGTAATGGTAGAGGAGCAAATAAAGCATTGTTGTTTTTAGAATCGTTTATTTTATTGTATCAATAGTTTTCTGTTTCTAGATATTTCCTGGAGCAGTTATCTGGGAGAATCTCTGTGGATTCTCAAAACATTCGGATGGAAAAGCTGTTAAACAATCTAGAAAACACAACGTTTGATCTCTTATTAGTAGCAAAAACTTCATTACATTTATTATGTTTGGATAGGTGCTAATTTTCTGGCCATTTTGGTCAGCAGAAACTACTGAATTGCCTATATTTGTACTGCGAATTTAATTTCTTAGGATGGCAAGATTTTATTTTATCTGCTATAAGCAACCATCTGGACTAAGTTTATTTGTGTTACGTGGCTTGTGTGTATTTATACTTCAGACTGAGATCCCTTAAATGGAATTCTCTGAATTTTTACATATATAAATGACACTTGCTTGCAATACAGTGGAGTGATTACAGTGAATACTAAAATGGCAACATTCTGCAGTAAAAAAAATTACAATGTAAAATGAACATTCATTTGCAACAGAGTGTAAATTTATACTATTTAATGAAATGCATTCACTGTGCAGTGAAATACTTGAGCCTATTGAAATATAATTACAAAGCACTGAAATTTATAATATTAAACAGAGACATTCTGTTATACAGTAAAAATTTTGTCATGTTTGTTAAAATTATATTTGACAGAGTGAAATAAACATGGTCTGTGCATATGTTTGTTTCTTTATATAGATAAAATTTAAAAATTGTATCGTGACGTCAGTCTGCTATAGACCAGAAGTCTTATAACTGGGCATATTCAATATCAGCCATGTCCCACCATGCAGCAGTACGTCATTAACTGTTTCCTTCTGGTGGAGAAGATGCCTTCCTTGGGAGGGGTATGAAGGGACACGACTTGTCAGGGACCGTGACTGGGTATAGAAATTTCTGGAGCAGGTCTCCAGTGACAGATGAGCAAAGGATTTTAGCTGGTCGGTTAACCTTCTTATCCATCTTCAGGAGGTTGGTGGGGCCAGGAGATGTTGATACATCTCTTACGAGGAGAAAGAGAGCTTGACCAAGAGGTTGGCTTACAAGGAAAGTGACCCCATGTGAATGGTTATGTACAAGTTCTCTCTAAGCAGTAACAGAGATCTCTGGATAGACATTATTTTGCCAGTATCCAAATAGACTATATTTGTGGGACTTGTCAATAAAACCCTTTTGCCCACATGCTTGACTTGCTTCAGAGAGGGACTCTTCCAGCTCTTGCAGAAACTGCTGCAGCAAGGAATGGTTGCAGTGACATTGTAGGTCAGGCTTGTGTTACTCATACAGGTGCTGGAGATGATAGAAGCATAAAACAAAAATGCATTTGCTCCAAGCCCAGTACCATTCAGTGCTGTGAGAGAAGGCTAATGATGCAAATGCTTTTGTTCTCTTATAAAAGCTTTCCGTAGACGTATACTGAGAAAATGTGTATATTTTAGGACAGAGTCAGAAAAGTTTATAATAGTGTAGCCTTGGTACTTGCACTGATTCATTAGGCCATAATTGTGCTAGCAAGTGCAGGGTTTCGTTAGGCCATAGTTGTGCTGGTGAAGTGCAAGGCTTCTGGCTAGACCTTTTTGGGGTTGTTCTGGACAGGTGTCAGCCATGCTATCGACATCGTTTTTCATTTCTTTTCATGTAGTCTTCCATTTGACAGTCCTCAGCTGTCCTGTAAAGCTTAGGGAAAAACCTCCTGGAGGGTGTCCCAGCTGTCAGGCTGCACTGGCACCACAGCTCCAACATCCATTCCTTACTGGTGCTGGCACTGAAACTTCCTGGCGTGACCTACCCTGTGTGGGAGCTCCCTGGAGGAGGCATGAATTACTGCAATCCTCTGGCCACTCCAACTGACTGCAAAAATTTCAAAACCTGGTCATTGCATATTGCACCTCAGGCTCTGGAGAGCACCAGAGGATGATTTAAGATTGCATCAGCAGGTGGTGGTAGGCAGACATTCATTCATTGTTGGGGTGCAAGTCTGTGCATTGGAATCGCTGATGCTAAATTAACATATTTATTTGCTAATACCGGTGCCGCAATCCTTACCTTTCCACAGACCCCAAAGAACAGGCAGGTTCTCACTCCAAGAAAAAAGATTAAATACCCCAAATTATGGTGCTCCTCATCAAATAGCACAAGATGCCTTTTAGCTATGTAGATTCTGACCTGCTTTCTCTTTGCAGATGTTGTTAAATTGCTGGCTGAAGATAACCACTTATGGTTTACATGCCTGTTTCTATTCCGTAAATGTGAAGTGACTTGACTCTTTTGGGCTGACAACTGACCTGTCCATTTCTGTCTTCATCTCAGCTGAAGAAATCATTACATAAAATAAATGCAGTAAAGATGAAGCTGGCCATTCCCTCTCTCCTTTTCAAAGGCCATCAGCTCATTACGTTGCTGAATTAAATGTGAAGACTTGATATTCTGAAATAACAATCTGATTTTTAGTTTCCCTTTTTACTTCAAAAGAAGAAAACTTGCTAGTTATTCCAGCCAAAATGTTCTTTCAAATTGAATGGACAAGAGGTTCAAGAAGTTGCCTGGGTTAACTTGTGGACTTGCTGCTAAGATTTTCTGCAACCTGCCTGTACATTACATAGAGCAGCTTGCCAAGACTCCCTCGTGTAGTCTTTAGGCTCAGATGCACAAAGATACTTGCTTTCTGGTTTCAGTTAATTTTCCATTTCACCTCAGTCCCCAGCTTTTTTCCTGAGTGGTTCTAGCTATATATTCATTATATATTCTCAGTAATGCTGACCTTAAGGCTCAGTGACCTACTTGGCTGTCTCCTTGTATAGAACATGAGCAATGCATAGCAAGGGAGAAGTGGAGGACTCTGGGGAAGGCAACTGGGATAGGAATGGGAAGAGTCTGGGGGAAAGTGACAGAAGGTGGATGTGCGAATGAGCTGTGCCCAAGGAGGAGCAGGGTAGAGGAAGGGAGAGGATGGACTGGGAGGAGGGCACAGAGTGCCAAAGGAGGATGAGAGACCCTGAGATGGCATGTGACATCCAGGGAACTGAGAGCTGGAAGGAGGAGTGGTGGATGCAAAAAAAAAACAACTGTAACAAAGCTAATTTGAAGAAAGGCATATTTGAGGAAAGTAGGGAGAAGGGAGGAAGAGAAAAAGATGTAGAGGTTGTGCATCGATGTGGCATTTCCAACCTAAATGTCTGCAGTTGGCAAAGACAAAGTTGCAGGATGAAATCTGCTTGCAGGCAACAGGAGAATAGCCACAACATTGCAGAGCCCCTCTCTACTTACACTCTGTGGCTCTGCCATCCCCCTCCCTGCCCCCATGCTGCCTTGTGGCTAAATTTATTCTGCTCCTAGTACTGTTTCTGTGCTGAACAAACCAGCACTGTACAAATGAAAAGGACAAGATGTTCAGAAGTGGAAAATTCACACTTTTCTTTTTTTGTTTTCCTAACACATAAAAGCAAATTTAGATTGGTGGTGGGGAGGGCAACTGCATAAAAAAGCATTTCAGTACTCAAAGAGCTGAGTGCAACATATCAAAGCAGCTTGTAAATGAATCTTTGAATTAACAAGGTGGGTTGCAGCAGCACTGATGATAATAATAAATGACAAGTTTCTTCCCGTAGAGACCTGAGCAAAAACATGCATTGTCCTGGACAAGTTCTTTTTTTAAGATTACTATTTCTACAATTACAGAACAAAATTTTCCAGCAATATGTGACCACTGTGTACTCAGTTGCTCTGGGTCAGGTGGCATTTGGCATCCTCTGTATCCCTGTTGTTTTGGTCCTCTTGAAACAGGTTTTGTGGCATGGGGTGCAATAGCTGCCGAACAGAAGCAATGCAGAGGATCAGCCTGGGAAAGATGACAGCAACTCAGGGCTTGATGGTTGCTTTTGAAACCAGGGACCTGCTCAGTGCAGTTAGGAGCTGCCTCTCATCCGTGAGCAATTCTATGGAAATCAAGAACAAACACAACTGGCTGTCTTCTGCAAGGCGCTCCCAGGGCCCAGATTTTTAAAGTTATGCAAGAGCCCAAAGATGCAGATTAGAAAATCCCCTCTAGGCTGAAAGTACCTAGTTTCCCAATTCCTAGAGGCAGAGGGACTTCTGCACCTAACTACTTCTGTAAATTCAGACTTAGAGATCAGACTCCTGCAGCTGTGCCATAGCAGTGGAGGGGTCTGCTACCCCCTTCCCTTCTCTGTGGCCCAGTAAGGATTACATTTTTTAGTGCAATGGTTAACAGTTCAAACAGAGGGGAAAGAAACCTGAATATGCTTCTGCCAGTTGCTAGGTTTAATAAAAAATTGCTTTTTACTTTATTTTTCCAAGGAAAGTGGATTTTCGGAGGAAATGGTTCAGAGTTCTTTTAGGAGGGTGGAAGGGAGGGGAAACCTAAACCCATTTACTGTGTCAAATCCAGTAAGGTTCACTGAAAAAACAAACAAAAAAAAATTTTGAAACCTCAAAGTTTCACATTAAGAGTTAAATATTCAGGTTTTTTTAAACTGGCAACACTACCTTTTTTCCCCATGCCAAACATGCACAAGAGTTGGCATTGCACTGCCAGGGTGTTGGGCTCTTGACTTTCTCAGCCATCTCCAGTGACAAATTTCCTTTTATCAAAAAGGAGCTAAGAAGAAAGGGGACCTCTCAGAAATCTGGAATTGGAATTTAAAGTCCCCTGTCCTTCAAGCTTTTTGTTCCAAGGGAAGTGGTGTGCATTGGTACTCTCCCCATGATGAACAAAATCTTGTTGTAGTAGGAAGTGCAGAGATGCAATACATTGTCATAAATCCAGCCCAAGACTCTCTTGCAAAATAATTACACTTCAAGGAAATTTTAGTCTCATGTTAATGAGACCCCCTACAATCTTTTTGCTCTCAGTCATATTAGAAACTGATTTATAATTAATGACAACTGCAATGCCGCTACTTTTGAATGAGAGAGATCTTTAGCTATCTCCTCAGAAGGGTTTGAAAAAAAATGAAAAATATGAGAGAAAGGTTTAATGGCTGCTTTGCCATGTTAATAGTAACAAGTGGCTCTCACTCGTAAGGACCTGGAAGCATAGAATATATGAGAAAGAAAATAATCTTTGTGTATAGAGCATTCAAGCTACAATAGAAAAGATCTTATTTGTGTAAAACCAGGAGTGTGTTCTGGGTGGCGTAATATTTAATAACAGTATTTTGCCTTTAAAGAGGTATTAAAGTTAATACTTTGACCAGGATTTGACAGTTTACAGAGTTCATATTCAAGATAGGCATGTTTTCAGAATGGATGTTGTTAAGAAGCCTGTTAGATATAGGTTAGTTTAACACAGAAAGTTTTTGCTGTTATTCTTGTTGCCTCCTGCTCTTTTTTCTCTTTTCCTCTAAATGTACCATATAAAGAGGTCCCTGATGTATCTACATTCTTCAACAGCATTAAAAAATCTGGGTCTGATTAATTAAAATCTCATTATCCGTCATAATTGCAGTAGGTATGCAAAAATATAAGATTTATTATTCAAGGAATTAATGCATTTCTAGAACTCTTTTGGGTTCATATGAGAGTTGGAAATGAGCACTGTATAATAACTTGTTTCAGAAGAGCTAATTAAGTCAGTTCATTTATTCAGTTATCTAAGCCTGGTCTAATCCCATATACTGCTAAAACCTTGTGATGCTCCCAACTTCATTACTGATTTGAATTAATATGAGGAAACAAACAGAAAATGTTCCTTCCATTTTGTAACGCACGGGAGGTGCCAGGCCTGAGGCCCAAGGGGTATATCTGTAGCTTGCCAAACCGCCCTTTTCTGCCAATCAAAGTTCTGGACTCCTTTAAGTAGGAAAATACCTTTGGCCCTGCTGGAGTCTCTTCAGATAAAACCAGCTAAAGCTACCTATGTTGCAGCTTGCCTTTGATCCCCAAGGGGTCTGGGAGGGAAGAAGGGGGTTTGAAAGCAAGCTGTGATCACAACTGTTGTTACAGTTATTACTTTGCACAAAGGTTCTGTGTTATCAGAAAATAAAAGAATGGTCATTGTGGTCATCTTCATCCCTTTCTGCTTCTCTGCCTCGTGCCAAATACAGTTGGGTATACACAAACAATAAAAGAGTCCACTTGTCAATAAACAAAGAGTATTTGTTTAAAATGAGGATTAATTTTGAGTCCATCTGACAGTTCTCTGAGGATGCTTACTGTGAGGGTGGAGAAGAGGCTATCACAGAATCACAGAATAGTAGGGGTTGGAAGGGACCTCTGTGGGTCATCTAGTCCAACCCCCCTGCCGAAGCAGGGTCACCTACAGTAGGCTGCACAG
>Ga0065711_1004878_pt1 | contig 23503 bp, 14 predicted proteins | sample Hoacrofraction12_FD_59098 | JGI IMG/M metagenome (GOLD analysis project Ga0065711, IMG submission 59098) | Hoatzin crop microbial communities from Cojedes, Venezuela - Epithelial fraction 12 v2 (version 2) | ecosystem: Host-associated > Birds > Digestive system > Esophagus > Crop | place...
AAGTGGTCGTTGCCTCTCACGCGCTCGTAGGAGAGAGTTCCTATCTCCTCGGTTTGCGAGAGAAAATCGAAATCAGCATATACGTATATCTTTTCCATTTTTGAGTTTGTGAATTTCCAACTAAAACTATAGTTCCGCGTCTTGCAACTCCCGACCGAGAGGGTCGCTGGCCGCAATGAGACAAATGTCGTCCTCCAAGTTGAGCGCATAAAGAACACGAGCGTAGATACCCATCGAAACCGACGGGTCGCCCTTTTCCACTTTCGATATCGTGAGACGTGTTACTGTAGCCCTGTCGGCTATGTCTTGCATCGACAAATGCCTACGCTTGCGAGCCAACATGATTTGCTCGCCCATCAAGGCCAAATTGTGCGACAAGGCCCGTGGCATCACTTTTCCAAACGTTTTTCTGCTCATAGAAATGTATATTGTAGGGCGCAAAGATAGATAAAAATGTTTACTACAACAAACATTTTACCGTTTTTTTGAAATAAGCACTTAAACTATTGTTCCGTCAGTAATTTTATGGCCTTCTCTTTGTCCTCTTTGCTCATATTTTTAAGCATCTCAAACAAGGTATCACCACTATTTCTTGTCGTATTAGCATCTGCATCTACAACTTCGTTTAATAGATACTTGTTGTACTGCAACATCTTCTCCAACGGATATGCACCAATGTAATTAGACGTGATGTCTCCACCGCCGCTATGCCCCATGCTGTCGCTGATATATTTGTATGGCACCATACCTGAATTATTAAGATTGGTGGCAAAACTATGCCGTGCCCATGTCGGTGATGGCTTTTGCTCCATGCCCAACAGTTCGGCTATTTTACCCATATGCTCCCTAATGTACCTATTGTAGCGTTTTAATGCCTCCACTTCTTGCTCGGGCGATAGGAACTCACTCATAATAGGGAACACTCTCCGCCCCAACTTAGGCTCATTACCATATGCATCTATGATTTTTTGAAGTTCGGGCGTTATAGGGAAAATCACCTCACTTGCATTCTCGTTTCTATCATGCGTCTTGTGTCGATAGAAACGCAGTTGCCGATGCTTAGACGAGAAATACCATTCATCGTAGCGCAGCCGTAATGTATCGGCAAGATTCTGACCATCGCCAAGGTACATAAACAAGAACAACCCCAGATCACGAAAGACAGCCTTCTTTTCTCGTGGGAAGAACACTTCGTTGCCGTTTGCATCCTTTGCCTCACCCTTCAACCAGAAATCATAGAGCATTTTCATGGTCTCTACGTCAAGAAACTCATGTTTACGGCTATTTGATTTGTTATAGCCGGTATCTTTGAACATTTCACGCGTATCACCTTTTACAAGTCCTTCAGAGATGCAAACGTTGACTATCGCCCTAAACGTGCGAAGGAAGATACCAATGGATGTAATACTGATATTTTCNGATTTCATTTTCTTTGACCATTTCAATATAAAGTTGCGGTCAACCTGGTCAAAAGAAACGCTGTCTCCCATATCCTTCTCAAACCTACGTTTTACGTCAGCGTGGCTTCTGGCCGTCCCAGCCTTGCCTTCATCCTTTTTGTCTTGAATATACTTTTCCCAGATGGAATAGATTGTCCGTCCATCATCTTTCTTGCCACTAAAAACATCTTGGAGCTTCTTTAGGGAGAAACGATCCTCTTCTATAAGTTGGTTGACAATCGTTTCAACTTTACTCATCAAAGACTTTAATTCTTTGCGCTCAGTTGCTTTTTTGTTACGTCCAAGTTTTTCACATAGACACAAATCCATCCATTCATCCATTGTGAATTGTTTTCCGATGTTAAGATATGTCTTCTTTCCATCAAAGGCGACTCTCACAACAACAGGAATCGTAGCATCATCTTCTGGACTGATGTGTCGCGTATCAATGGTCAATGTCCCATACACCGTGCCATTTGAAGATTTGAATTTTGCAAGGCTCATTTCGCCTCTTTTTGTATATGTCTTTACCATATTTTTTGTATTTACGGAACTTCAAACTCTCAGAAATCCCTATTTATCGGCGTTTTGCTATTCGATTTAGGGAACTTCAAGGGAACTTCGTGGGTGAAAACTGGTGCAAATTTACGAAATTTATTTCATACAACAAATAGTGTAACTCGTTTATTTTCAACGATTTTATATTTTTAGCAATTTCACGAAATTGTGCTTGTTTTGACTGTTAATCAGGGGGTCGTTGGTTCAAGCCCATCCTGAAGCGCTTTGAAAAACAGGAAGTTACGAAAATTCGTTAACTTCCTGATTTTTTTGTGTGCAAACGCAGCACAAATAAGTTTGGACTTTACGTCTTTATAAAAGCAGTGCGATACAATAGAACGTTTTCTTGTAAGATTTCCTTTTTCAACTAATCGCTTCTTGAATGGTATTGACCAAAATTTCGACTGTAACGACTGAGTTTGTCGGCAATCTCTTGATTGGCAAATTATATCTCTCAAGGATTGCGTCTTTCATCCTATCGCGAAATTGTTGTACTTCTGTGTTATGATATTTCCAACCATCGACTTCGATGCATAACAAAGGGTTCTTTGTGATGGTATTGTATAAAAGGAAATCAACGTGCGACAGAGAACTTTCAACGAAGTTCCTTTCTTCATCCGATAATAGACTCTTATCGGTTATCAAACGCGAAAGAGGATAATGAGAAATGACTTGAATATTTTTAAAATTGCCTTGCTCTATTGCCTTATTGAGTGCAGAAAAAATAATATTTTCAGATAATTCGTCAGAAATAGAACCTTGTTCACGCTCGAACTTCAGTCGTTCTTGTGTATATTGACTGTAAAGAATGTCGAAAACCGACTGCAGTTTGCTTTCTTTTACATCAAAATTATTATAACCGATATAGCCAATCAGCTGTGCAAGAAGGCTTTCCTTCGGAATTTCATTACCCGTTGCAACAATGCAAAGTTTACTTTTGGCGCGGGAAATCGCCACATTCAAAAGATTGGCGTCGTCAGAAAAAGATGTAGGTTGATTATCCACCATACTCATGATAATGGCATCGCATTCTCGACCTTGATATTTATGAACCGTACTCGCGATGTTTTGATTCATTTGTTTATTGATTTCTTCTGTCTGGTCGCGATAAGGAGAAATGATTCCTACCGACTTTTCATCCGCTAACACAGGCATTACTTCCTCGCGAATAACGTCTATCTCTCTCTGATTAACATGTCCGCGCGCATGATTGCCTTGAATGGTTCGAAAAACGGTTAAAGTATCTGGCTCGTTACGGTCTTCGGTCATCGTAATCAGTTCGCCATCATAGAACATCTTATTGCAAAATTCTATGATTTTAGGATGACAACGATAGTGTTCTCTAAGTAATGTAGATGGCGCATCATGAAATACGCGATTGCAAGAACTCAAAAAACTATTTTTGCTAATGCAATAATCTTCGTTTATGCCGTATTGTTTTTCTAAATCTTCAATAACCATCAACGTTTTTCCGTCAATCACATTTGGCAACTGCTTATCATCACCCACAATTACTGCATTTTCAGCACAAGAAAGTGCCAAAGCACCTGTCGCAATATCCACTTGCGATGCCTCGTCCATAATGACATAATCGAAAACCATGTCTTTTGAAATACAACTTTTCGCAGAATAAGTTGTACTTAACACCACGGGATATTCCTCTAAAAACTGTTCAGATTTTTGTTTGATGGTATCGCGCTCAAAAATTGTGCGTTCTTTCTTATATTTAGATGCAATTTCCGACTTTAAATAGACCAAAGATTGTTGCTGTAGCGTTTGGACACATTCTTTTATATTATGCGTTTTCAGAAAATCTTCGCACACCGCCATTTCAGTTTCAATTTCTGCCTTTCGAGAACGATAATAGGCAGTTTCCATGAGTTGAATAGCGTGCGGATTTTTAATGATTCCCAATATGCTAAAACCTAAACTGAAACTCCATTTCATTCGAGAATGAAACGAAAGTTTCTTTTCTTTTTCCGCTAAATTTTGGAGTTGCAACATCAACTTCATGAGTTTTTTCGATGGTTTTGCTGCGAGCCAAGACAAATCATCGGTTGTCGAATCTTGTTGTATATCATCGTATTTTTGTTCTGTAAGCAATGCCGCGTATTCTGCTTTTAATGACGCCAACCGAGTCTGTTTATCAAATCCTTCGCTCGCTATTTTCAGATTCTCATCCACCAATTTCCTCACCTGAGATTCATTCTCTAATTCCCAGTCGGACATATCTGGAAGTTTGGGTTGGTTTTCTATAAATTGCGTTCTATTCTCTACACTTCCCAATTTCGCTACAATAAAACCTAATCCAACCTTTTCCGAAGAAAGTTTCTCGGCAATGTTATCCACAGCAGAGTTGTTGTTCGACACAACGAGTATCGTTTTGCCTCTCAACAATAGGTTTGAAATAATATTCAGAATGGTTTGTGTTTTTCCAGTGCCAGGAGGTCCTTGAATAATGCTCACTTGGTTACTCAGCGCTTGCTCAACCGCTTGTTTTTGACTCCCATTACAGCCAAAAGGATAGTAAACGAGAGATGGTTTCCTAATGGATGCGCCATAACTTTTGCCTTGCAAATAAAGCGCAAGAGGCGTGGTGTCGCGTTTAACGTCGATTAGATTATACTGCAACTGCAAGATATTGAGCGGCTCGTCTTTATCTACATGTAGCAATAGACCTGTTTCTGATACAAAATGGTTCAAAAAATTCCACAAATTCGGATTTTCGGCATGGATGCTTGTGCGCGACAAATGTACTTCATAATCAAAAAGATTTTCGTAATAGCCATTCCGATAGGTAACTCGCCAAAATGTATAGTTTTCATCGCTAAATTTCAGAACTTCTTCAGGGTCGTTGATATGTTTCTTCCTGACATACAATCCGCGTCCTTCTAAATCAATTTTCTCTGGATTCCCTTTGTAGAAAATTCGATTTCTTCTGTAATCGTATTCTGCGCCGCTATTAAATTTAATGCGGTAGAACCCATTCTTAAATTGGATGCTCGCAACATGCTCTGTAATAAACGGCTTCTCATTCTGCTGCTGAAAATCAACTATCATGTATTTTTGTGAATCCATCGGCAGTTAATTTAAGATTGAGATGTCAATTTTCTATACTTCGTTTATATAAAAATTGGCTAAATAATGTGTAATAAAATATTTTGAAAACTCTATTTGCAAAACTAACAAATTTGCGCTAATTAGGCGATTGAATTGCATAAAAAAATTCTGGCACGCGAAAAGTGTTAAAAAAGAGTGTTAAATCGGCGTGTAAAAGATTGTTAAAAATGTTAAGTTTTATTTGTTAAAATTTTATTTCACGCGAAAAAAAAGTGCATTTTTTTTGATTTTTTTCGGGGTCTCGTGCAACTTCCCGACAGAAAACGGCCGTTTTTGAGTCGTAAATGGGCACAATAAATTTCTAAAGCGCCAGGAAATTTTTCTAAAGTGCCGAGTAATATTTTTTAACAAATGACTTTTTGAGAAAATTGGGGGTCAAAAACTTCGACTTTTTTGCGAAAAATGACGAAAAAAGCGTATATTTTTTGCATAAATCTATCAAATTAACATTTTTAACAATTCAACGCCATCAAAAAACGTCATTTTTCGGTCAAAATTTGTGCATTAGAAATTGGTCGGTCAAGTGTGAACGGATGTTAAATCAAATGTTAAATTGTCAAGATTTCGGACGGTTAAATTCTGTAAAGTTTTCTTAATTTTCTATTTCGCTTGTAACGTTTTTTCAACGCACAGCAACAAAAAAGAGCACCCTGCTCAATTCGATTGAATTGTGGCAGGGCGCTCCCAAATATAAAGCGCTATGTAAAAGCGAAGTGATGGATTATTGCTCGAATGCTTTGAATCCTTGCAGCGAGCAGTAATACGAGTACGACATAGCGAAGGTTACCGTAATCTTAAGATAACGACACTTCATTGCGCCATAGAAATCTACCCAAGCGTAACCATCGCCATCGGTGTAGATCTCGTCGCTCTCGAGTGCTCCAAGGTCAGTCCAGTTTGCACCGTCGCTTGAAATGCTAACGCTGATGTACTGCAATGGGTACCAAGATGCGTACATTCCCTTGATAGCGAAACCAGTTATATTCTTCACTTCTTGCATATCAAGTGTGAAGGTAGAGGTTTGCGATCCGAGTGAGTAGCGACGAGACCATGATGAACCTGAGAACAAGCTCTGGAAGCCTGTTGGGTCAGAAGTCCACGTTGAGTAGTCACTGATTTCTGTGCCAAGCATTTCGTTAGCTGTACCATTTGGACGGATAGATTTCTCGGTTACGAGCAGAACGATGTAGCGTACGTTCAAATCGCGTGCAGGCTGATAATTGCTTTGGTCGGTACTTGCAACTACGACAGGGATTACGTAACCGCTCTTGTCGTTCAGCAACTCTGCAGCTTGGTCTGTAAATTCAACATAAGCTGTATCGACAGATGCTGTTGTGTCTGCGAGAATGGTCAACGATGATTTGCTAAGTGTAACAGCACCAGATGGAACTGCTTTATAGCTTGTTCCGTTTGCTTCGTTGTATTTTTCAACATAGCTTTCGTCGAGAGCGAGCGTTACATGCAGGTCGGTTGTAGGCGCCTTTGTGGTGCGAACAGTCAGCGGAGCGCTCAGACTCGTCATTGTGCCGACAGGAGTAACAACGACTGCACCATTCAGATCGACTGTTGCGTTGGTTTGATAAACGCGTTCGTGGTCGATACCGTAAACATCGTAGTTGTCGTCATCGTCAGAACAGCTTGTCAGGAGTGCTGCTGAAAACAGCAGCGCTCCGAATAGCATAAATATATTCTTTATCTTCATAATTGTAATCGTTTAAAGAATGAATTAGATTAGTATGGGCACTTGTGATTTTCAACCCACTTAGCAGTTCCGCTTGGAACAGCGTCATATCCGTGACCAGTGTAGTCGCGTACGGTTCCATTTGGTTGCAAATCGTCGCCGCTGAAGCGCCAATAAGCAACGAGTCCAGGAGTTGTAGGATCAACGTAGCAGATATTCTCTTCGAGTTCGCCTTGCGTACGAGCTACACTCCATACACGGAATTCGCTAACTGAACCATTGAGCAGACGTGAGCCTGCAGACATACCGATAGCGTACGGGCCAATAGAATTAGGAGCAGAGCTGAGGTAACCCCAAGCAAGCGTTACAGTTCCTGTTGCGCTAACTGGGTCGTCAACTTGCTTACCATCGATGTAAAGGGTAATGTTCGATCCGTTGTAAACGATTGCGAAGTGATACCATTTACCAGTTTGGAAGTGCATAGAATAGGTAACAGGGTGTTTTTGTCCACCATTGTTAGGATCGTCCCACTGTCCACCAGTGATACCACCAGCGAGCTGGAGCTGATCTTTGTCGCAACTTACGTCACCAAAACGCAGCAAGAAATTCTCTTCCAGACCCATCAGCGTTGAGATGTATGGGCTTGCAGATTGGAACCTGTTGACATAAACTTTACACTCCATAGTCAGTTGCTCGAAGTGACCAACATCCTCGTTCAGACGGAACTTAGGAACGGTGTAATATGTACCGCTGATGTCAGCAACCTGTGTAGTGATGATAGGAACGAAAACGATGTAAGCGGTAGATGCTGATTCGAGAGTTTTGCCATCGCTTTGCAGCTTAACAGGGAGGCAGTAGTTCTTTCCTTCTTCGAACTTTGTAGGATCAAGGATTGAGACTTTAGCCTGTGTTGACATAAACTGACCAGCTTCGATTGTTACGTTAGGATTTTCGAGTGCATAAGCTCCTGAAGGAGGCATGATGAATGCTTTGCCAGTTGACTCGTTGTATGCGTCGAGCAGTTCGGGAGCTTCAACGAATGTACAATTAACCGACTGATCTACCTTTGCTGTAGAAGAAGCGGTAAGACCCATGCTTGTGATGCCTTCGAATGGCATGCGGATACTGTTAGCGTCGAGCGTACCAGTGATGTAGATTACATCGCTGTAGTCGCCATTGCTGTCCTTACATGCACTTACGAAGATGGTAAGCAGGGCAATCAGGATAATATGAATCTTTTTCATAGTCATAGTTTTTATGTCGAATTAATAGATAGCTGGGTTCTGGATTTGGATTCCGTGACGGAAGTATGCGTAGTTGTTGCATCCCCAACCAGTGTTAGCATAGTCGCGGTGCATATAGAATGCGCCGAAACCACCCTTACGTCCTGATGATGGCTGATAAGAAGCATAATTCAGGAGTTGTCCGCAACCATTTTTCCATGTATCACCCACATTCTCGGTGTAAACGACTTTTTCGATAGGGCAAGAGTTGAAAGGTTTGCGTCCAGCACTACCACCGTAAGTTTGGTTTACGTACCAGTTGGTGTAAGGTTCTGTGTTTGCAGATGGTGCTTGACCATAATAGTCGATGCAGAGGAGCTTGTCAGGATTTTCTGACATTGGTCCAACATACTTACCAAGGTATTCAACGAGATAATCAAAGTAGTTTCCGATTGGGTCGCCTTCAGGTTCGAAGTCGAGGTCAACGCCATCGAGATCGTTCTCGAATACAGGGCGCAACAGATAGTCACCAAATTGTTCTACTGCTTTGAGACGTTCTTCTTGTGTTGTAGCATTTTTCCATGTTACATAGAAGTCGTAGTTGTCATTGAATGCCAAAATACGCATAATAGTAGGCACAACAAGTTTTATACCCTTAGTTTGCTGAACGAAACGCATTTCTTTAGCAACTTCAGGATTGTAGAATGTGTTTACTTTTGTTGAGTCATCTGAAGGAATACCACCCCAGAGTGAACAGATGTCAAGGCTATCGGGAAGTCCGAGGAAGCGAATCGCCATTGAATGCGACTGCGTGTAGTCAGCGAACCATCCCCAAGCGATGCTGTGATCGCTTGCCTTATAGTCGCGGAGGTTTTGATAATAAAGGTCTTCGTATGTGTACGGATCCTGAATTACCACTGCCTCATCGTCAGTGTCGCAAGCTACGAAGAGCGCACTGAGGATAAATATTGGCAATATATATTTGAAGATTTTCATACTATATATTAATTAATGTGTATTAATGACTTTTTTTATCCCACCAAAGTTGTGTGCCGCCAGTGTCTGCTCCTCCGAGGAGAGAAACAGCTGCATTCACATTTTCGGTGTTGCGTTCATACTCTGTGGTTGGGAATTTGAGACGACGGATTTGGATATCTGTGTCAACAGTGCCACCACTTTGGTTTGATGCAACGGTAAAGAGTTTTGGATAGTTGGTGCGACGGAATTCGCTCCAAGCTTCTTGTCCGTCAGGATAGATTGCAATCCATTTCTGAGTGATGATGCGCTCGAGTTTCTTTTCGAAGCTGTCGCTGTCACTCCACTTGATAGTAATCGTTCCTACTGCAGAAGCAGAGTAGTTGTTCCAACCACCACTTGGATCGGTGTAGTCAGCAGGTTTTGACGTGCTGTTGTTGATGTAGTTGCTTACGTTAGAAGCGCCACGCTCTGCGAAAGAAACGGTAATACCTTGTTCGTAGAGTTCTTGTGCTGTTCCGCTACCGATACCCCAACGCAATGCTGCCTCAGCTTGCAAGAAATAGCTTTCTGCTGCGCTCATCCAAGGCATGTCGTCGCCTGATTGGATGGTTGGGCATGATGCGAGAGAAGTATAGGTTGACTTCATGTTGCCTTGGATGCCAGGATAAACACCGTGGATGTCGCCATCAGAAGCGGTAGCCCACATGAGGCTCATACGAGGATCGTTGTATCCTTTCAGATAGCTTTCGAATGAAGCGCAAAGGCGGCTATCATTGAAGCTGCTGCATACTTCCCAGATTGGGTTCAAGAAGCTCAGACCGCTGCCTTGATGTACAGCAGCAGCGTCGCCTGCAGATGCCATCAAACCAACTTGGTTGTTCAGCGCTGCTTGAGCTTGCTCTTTTGCCAGACTTTCGTTAGCGTAAACTACGCGGAGAGCGAGACGCAGACGAAGTGTGTTAGCAAATTTAATCCAGTTTTCAACGTTTCCGCTGTAAACGTAGTCGTAGTCAGCCAAAATCTTTGAAGATGTGTCGGCATTGTAGTAGTTTGTCAGCACTGTGATTGCGTCTCCAAGTTCTTGGAAGAATGTTTTGTAAACAGTTTCTTGTGAATCGTACGCAACTTTGAGTGAACCACCGAATTGTGTGTAAGGAATAGGACCGTACATATCGGTGATGCGTGACATACCAAATACTTTGATTACTGTAGCGAGTGCATAAACGGCAGGAGTTTCAGTCTCGGCAGCTTGTTTGATAGAGTACCAAGGTTGCATGATGTCGGTATATGCATCGTTGAAAGCAGCGTTATACCATCCCTGATAGAGATTGTAGTGTGCGTTGTGTGTAGAAGCGTAAGAATATTGACCGATGTTTGAGAAGTAACCACCGTAGAGGTCGCCTGCAAGCATCTCGGTAATTTGATATTCACCGCCCTTATCAGTACCAACGATAAAGACGTTACGCAGCATCTGCTGGAAGTAAGCGCCTGTTTTCAGGTTATCGCGCTCCAGCATCTCATCGGTAGCTTCGTTTGGATTGATGTTCCAATCGTCGAAGTCGCCAGTGCATGATGCAAGCATAAGGCCTGCAAAGAGCATAAAAATATACTTATTCAGTTTCATGATTCGTCTTATATTAGAATTGAACTTTTACTGAGAAACCAATATTGCGCAGGCTTGGCATCATGAAGTAATCCATACCTGAGAAGTATGTGCCTGTGCTGGCTGTGAGTTCAGGATCGAACGGCGCTTTATTGTAGAACATAATCAAGTTACGTCCTGTGAAAGCAACGTTGAGTGCTTGAATCCAAGGTACCCATTTATTGATAGGCACGTCGTAGCCGAGTGAGAGTTCAGCAAGACGAACGTTGGTTGCTTTGTAAACATACCATGATCCAACGCTTGCACCTACTGTCTGATAGAATGCTTGTGCAGGAATGCGGTAACCGTTTACGAGAGCACCACCATTGTCGCGTGCGTCTGCTGTAGTCTTTGAAACACCGAATACATCCATCATTGCTTGCGTCATTGAAACAACGCGACCGCCAAAGCGTGCATTGATGAGGAATCCGAGATTGAATCCGTTCCAAGAGAAGTTGTTGCGCCAACCCATTGTATATTTCGGGTTAACGTTGCCTGCATATACATAGTTACCTTCGTCAACACCAGCAACGGTACGTGCGGTGTAGTCAACAACAACGTAACCGTGTTCGTCGGTCTTCAGTGTTGTTACATAAAGGTCGCCGATTGAACCACCTTCGGTCAGTTTGGTCTTAACGTTACCGAGTGAAAGAACGTCCATATCGGTTTCGTTTACCACTTCACCAGAAGGAAGTGTATAGTTGTGGAGCAGACTCTTAATCTTGTTGCGGTTGAGTGTGTAAGTCAAAGTTGAAGTCCAATCAACTGGTCCAAGAGGTTGGTGAACGCTGAGTGATGCTTCAATACCTTTATTATCTACGCGACCTGCGTTAACATAGATTGATGTGTAACCTGCAGTTGCTGACAATGAAGGATTAAACAGCTGATTGTAAGTCTTTGTTGAATAAAGGCTCAAGTTGAAAGTCAACTTATCGTTCCAGAAACTTGATTGCAAACCAACTTCCCACGCTTTGGTGCGCTCTGGTTGCAAGTCATCGTTTGGATAAGTTGAAGCAGTCGTTGGAGAACCATTTTCGAATGGATAAGTACGATAAGCAATGTAACGTGTAGGAGCGTTACCTACTTCACTGTATGATGCGCGAAGCTTCAAGAAACTCAGGACATCGCTCTTCAAACCAGGAATCATCTCGGTAAGAATGGCACTTACACCGATTGATGGGTAGAAGATTGAAGTATATTTCGTGTGAGCCAATGCTGAACTCCAGTCATTACGTGCAGTAAGGTCGAGATAGAGCATGCTCTTCCAACCAATCTGTGCGGTAGCGAAGATCGCTTGTACTTGATCGTGATAGTCTTCCTGATTGCGTTTTGCGGTTGTCAGGTCGATTGCGTTCAGAGAGAATGCGTTTGCGGTGCTGTTGATGTTGCCACCGATTGTTGAATAATCGTAAACAACGTCTTTGATGCTGGTACCCAAGTTTGCGGTTACTGAGAAATCGCCGAAGTATTTGTCGTAACTCAAAATCAAGTCAGCGTAGATCTGACGAGTAGAAGCATTTGCTTTGTAGTAAGCACCATATTTCTGTGCGAAGATAGCATCGGTTGATGCACTGTATTTGCGCTCGTTCAAAGCAGAAGTGTGGTCAACTTTTGCACGACCGCTAATCTTCAATTCTTTTGTGATATCGAATGTCAAACCGCCACTGATGAGGAAACGATCTTTGTGGTTGACAAACATATCACGATTGATAATCCAATAAGGGTTCTGCATACCAAGACCCATATTTCCATAAGGCCAATATTGTGTCTTGAAGTTGCGTTCCTGATTGTAGTGCTCGTAAGCCATGAGCTTGTTGATGTCGTCTCCAGGAGGGAAGAGGTAGATTTCAACCAACGGGTTGAAGTACTGACCTTGTGACACCATGTTCTGCTCGCGGATGTTCATATACATACCGCTGAGGTCGAGGTGCATACGATCTTTCAAGAAGTCTGTCGTATTGCGGATAGCGAAGTTGTAACGAGCGAGTTTGTTGTTTTCAACAATTCCTTCTGCGTTTGTCGAAGCTGCCGATACGAAAGTCTGGCTGTGTTCTGAACCAACAGAAAGTGTAACCGAGTTTCCAACGTTGTAACCTGTCTGGAAGAAATCGAGTGGATCGTAACTGCTTGGTGAAGCAAGTTTAGATCCCCAGCTGTAGTAGCTTCCGCTTTCGTTGCCATAGGTATTTTGGAATTCTGGAGTAACGAATGGTGAGAAGAAACTGGTGTTGTTCGAGTATGTTACGCGAGCTTTACCAGGAGTACCCTTACGAGTGGTAATCAAAATCACACCATTGGCTGCCTCACTACCATAAAGTGCTGATGCAGCTGCACCACTGAGGACTGAAATGTTCTCAATGTCGTCTGGGTTGATCATAGATGCGCCATCACCTGACTGAGCCATACCTGTGTACATGTCTTCTGGCTGATCAGTGTAAAGAGATGGCATTGGAATACCGTCAACTACGTAGAGGGCGTTGTTGTTTCCGCTGATAGATTTAGCACCACGCATCACAACTTTAACACCACCACCGATACCAGATGAACTGCTGTTGATCTCAACACCAGCTACCTTACCAGCGAGTGAGTTCATGAAGTTGGCATCTTTAACGCCTGTGATGTCAGATGCGTTGATCTGCTGAACGTTGTACGAAAGTGCTTTTGCTTCTTTCTTGATACCGAGAGCGGTTACAACGACTTCGGTCAACATCTTCTCGTCTTGTGCCATGTTTACAGTAACATTGCTGCGGTTAGCTGCAAATTCCTGATTGGCATAGCCGAGATAAGAAACTTCAACGGTGCTTCCTTCGGGAGCATCGATTGCGAAGTTACCGTCGATGTCGGTTACGGCTGCGATGTTTGTGCCTTTTACTTTAACGGATGCACCAATAACTGGTTCGCCGTTCTCGTCAAGCACGGTTCCTTTCACTGTGCGTTTCTGCGCTGAGTTAGCCTGTTGTGACTGTGCAGCAGCGGCACGCTTGTGAATCGTAATCATTTTGCCGTCAATCTCATAGCCGAGATCGTTGCCAAGAACACGATTCAGCACCTCGCGAACGGGAGTAGCTTGGAATGTTGCTGTAACATTCTTCTGCGACACCTCATCCACTTTGTAGATTACTGACATCTTAGTCTGGCGCTCTACTTCCTTCAGCACGTTCTTGAGCGGCTCGTTGGTAAATGTTTTAGTTACCGTCTGAGCGCTAAGACCTAATGAACAGAAGAACAGAGCTGCAAAGACCAAGAGTCTCGTCCATCTCATTTGCTTTTGTTTCATAGTGTTTTTGTTAGAGTTAATAAATATTGTAAAAAGAGGTTTTCTTATCGATTAAGATAGATATCACGACCTTTGCGCACTACGTTCATCGGAACGATGCGGTTCAAGGCTTTCATCACGTCGTCGATGCTTTCTTCGTTTTGCAACGAAACGGCAAACTGTGTGCTGCGGAGCGTGTTGTCGGCGATGTGGATGCGAACATTATATTTGCGTGATAGGATTTTCGAGAGTTCATCCAGCGTGATGGCGTCGTAAGTTAGGCGACCTTCTGTCCAACTTTGTGCTTCGGTTTGCGTCTGACTCTTTTCCAGCAAACCGCTTTCCAAGTCTAATCGCACGCTTTCGCCTGGTTTCAACAGCAGTCTGTCGGCACTCGTTTGTATCTCTACCGAACCTTCTGCCAGCGTTGTCGTTACGTAACGATCGTCTTCGTAAGCGCTAACATCGAACTTTGTACCTTTTACGACCACGTCATATCCGCGCGTTTCTACTGTAAAAGGTGCGCCATCGTGCTTAGTTACTTCAAACCAACCCTCGCCTACCAACTCAACGCGGCGGTCTTTCTTGTCAAAAGATGTGCGATAGCGCAGCGTACTGCCTGCATTCAGTCTTACCTTGCTGCCATCAGGCAACAACACTTCGGATTGGCTTCCCGAAGGCGCTGTACAAGCAACCATATCGCCTTCTCTTTGCGAAGCAAAACGCAAAGCAGCGGTCGCAGAAAGCGTCAACAACAACAGCATAACAGCCACTGCTGCCAATTTCTGCCACAACGGCAAGAGCCGAACAACGCTCAGGATGGATGTGTTTTGTGATAAAGTTTTCAATGCCTCGTCTTGCGAAGCGCGTTCGATGTGCGACTGAAGCGCCAACCACGCGCGTTCCGTCGATTCATCGGCGTGCCACGCGCGCTGCCACTCGTCTTCCCACGCTTGGAAAGCCGAACGATTTTCAGCACTCGCGTCAATAAACAAACGCAACTGCTGCTCTTCATCGCGCGTGATGCGACCATCAAAATAGCGCATCGCCAACTCTTTCATCGATTGAGACATCAAAAAAAATAAAATAATTTTGGTTAGCTAACACTGACTAAACAACTAAAACCGCGAAACACCCAACACTTTTTGCAAAAAAAATGTATTTTTTTTAAGTTTTACGCCATTTTTCTCCTAAAAAGTCCCGTTTTCGAAGAAAAATAGGGCGTTTTTATTGCGGAAAGTTAAAAAATGTTTACATTTGCAGCAGAGATAGAGACCTAAACGACTGCGAATCTTGAAAAACTATACTAACACCGAATCGCTCGTTGACGATGTTCGTCGTGGCAAAACAGAAGCTTTCGAGTTTCTGTTCAAGACTTATTATCCTCGTTTGCGACTTTTCGCTTCTCACTTCTTGAACGATTTCGACGAAGCTGCCGATGTTGTGCAGGAAACGTTCATCAAAATGTGGGAACGTCGCGAACAACTGACGTATGTCTCGCTTTCGGCATTGCTTTTCACGATGGTTCGCAACGGTTGTCTCAATCGTTTGAAACACGAATTGGTGGCAAACGATTATCAGGTTGACTATCTGGCGCATCTGGCTGGCGATGAGCAACTCTATTACACCACGTTCCTCAACGAAGCCGACCATTCCCTTCTCGTAGAAGACCTCCGCAAGCAGGTAGAGCGTGTCTTGGCGACGCTGCCGCCACGCTCGAGCGAAATATTCAAGATGAGTCGCTACGAGGGAATGAAGAACAGAGAAATCGCGGAGCAGCTGCATATCTCCGTCAAGGTCGTAGAACGCCACATCAGTCGCGCACTTGCTGCCTTCAGAAAGCAGCGTGCCGCCTTCGTTCCACTCGAAAAATAAATCATCTCACTACACATTATATATTATTACGCGCGAGACAGTTTTGTTTCGCGCGCTTTTTTTGTGTGTTCGCGTGAGATAGCGATTTTTGTAAAGAGTTGTTAAATTAACACTGTTAATACATCTTAAAATGAATAAAAATTCACGCGAGACAAAAATTGAATTCTGGAAAGAAAAAACGTGATTTTTTGTCAGAATTGCACACGACAAAAAAGTGTGCAACGAAAAATCTTTACAAAAAACGCCGATTTTTTGCACAAATTCGCCCTTTTGTGCAATTTTTTCGCTCTATTTTTGAAAAAAGTCGCAAATTTTGCTTCCGAAAAAGGGTCGTTTTTCGATCAAAAACGACTGAGATATTTTTGAAAACGACTGGGAAATTTTTGAAAACGACTCGTTTTTGAAAAAAAGTCGCCAAAAACACCCTCAAAAAACTTGAGAATTTGGGCGCAAAAAAAAACTTTTGCCGAAAATTTTTCATTTTCGCGCGTTAACGAAACTTAAAAATGAATATTTATTCCACGTTTTGCATAAAATTTTTCACATGCTTTAACAATTTCGGAAAGCAATATGGAGATGCAAAACGATGGTTTAAGAAATTGATTGTTTGGTTTTCGTTAGCCAAAACGCTCTTTCCGCTTTCGGGAAGCGCTCGATGGCATAGCGGAGCGTCGTTCTGGGCATGTCGGGATGCGCTTCGATGAACGCGATAAGGCGGTTGCGGTCGTGTTTCCCAGCTTCGCGCAGCAACCAACCGTTGGCTTTGTGCATCAAGTCGTGTGGATGGTGGAGCAATCGCGCTGCAATGGCGAACGTATCGTCGAGATCGCCAGCGCGAACAAAAGCAAGCGTTGCGACGATGGCAATGCGATTTTCCCACAAGTCAGTGCTTTCCGCCAACCGAAACAGCACATCGCGCGGCTGATTCAGCAAGAACGCGCCCAAAATCTGTGGCGCGGAATTGTCAACCAAGTCCCAGTTGTTGATGAACGATGTGTTTGCCAAATAAAAATCAGCGATTTCGCGAGCGGTTTTTGCTTCTTTTTCGGATAAAAATCCCGATAAAATGGGCGATTTTTGACGTTTTAGCCTCTTCATTCGGTTGCCTAAAATCACAAGCGCGCACATCCGCTCCTCGTGCCATGCAGAATGCATCAGTCGCGTGACGGTTTGCCAATCCGCATCAGCATGTCGCTGCGCTATCTTGCGGATGTCGGGCATCGAAACACCCAAGAACCGATCCGCTTCCGCGTAGTCGCCATTGCCCGTCTTATAGAAACGCAACATCGAAACACGCGTCTTTTCACTCGCAATTTGTCGCAATTCGCTCGTAATTTTCGTCATTTTGTAAGATTTTTTGCACAAAACACGCATTTTGTGCGTGTAAAAGTACGATTTTTCCGATTTCTTTGTTACTTTTACACGCAATTTTTCGATTAAAAACTACACAGAAACTATCAAACTTATATGAAAAAACTATTTACCTATACCCTTTTGCTTTTTGCTTTCTTGCTCACTGCACAGACAGTTAGCGCGCAAACAGCCCTTTACGGACGCCCAATCGGAGCATTTTGGGCAGGTCTGAAACCAGAAGGTACGCCTATTGGCTACCACACTTACCTCGTTATTCCAGCAGGTGTTGAAGTTACGTTCCCAAACCTTTCTTCTGACGGCAGCAGTTACTATTGGAATTATTATATGACGACGGGAACGAGCGCTGAAGCGACTTCAACCACCGCCACAGCAACAGTAGATGACCTGACAATCACCTATCCTGAAAGTCTAAACGGCAAGAACGTGCTTGCACCAGCAGTCTTTGCCGACGATAATTCTTATCAAATAGGTTATTATGGCTACTCGAAATCGACGCAATACGTACATTTAGATGACGGAGTGTACACAAACAGTTCTGGTACAGAGTTTTGGTTGTCCAATCATGCACCAAACGGTTCAGCAAAATGGCGTCGTTATCACGCAGCAGTTGACTCGATGTCGTTCAATAACGCGAACACCGTCACGTTCTGGGCTGGTAAGACAACATCATACACCGTTACTTCGATTGACGCTTTTGCAGAATATTTCCGTCAACCGTTGAAACCTTACGTTCTCGATGCAGTTAACGTGATGATTTTCATGGGAGACGATCAGAAAATATCTGATTCAGGCGTTAATTTGGTTATCAAAAAAGCCAAAGCCAACGCTTCGACAGGCGCTTTGAGCGGCATTTCATCGACATTAGCCACTTGGACAGCCACCAGTAGCGACGTTACCGCGATCAGTGATGCACCATCGACAACCAGTACAGGCGTTTCGGGAACGTTTTATATGCTCTCTTTCAAATGCGCTGACGGCGAAGAATTGACGATTGATAGTCCAATTATCATGCAACTCTCGTTGGCAGATGGCGATACCGAGTCGAATTTCACCGTATGTCACTCCTATTACAACCGTAATCTTGGCGCCACCGACCACAGTAGTTATGTTTACATCAGCGGAACGAACTCCGACGACGAAGCAGTCAGTGGAGTACGTTTGCAAGGCTATTGGTACAAATCGGCAGCCTTTAATACAGGAACGGCGCGCAACCACTATGTGCGCAGCTTCTGCTTCTATATGCACGCAAAGTATTGCGAGACGATCACGATTGGCGAAACGGGCTACGCAACGCTATACTATGGCAGCAAAAATCTGATTGTTCCGACAGGCGTTACGGCAACCGCTTACGTCGTTAACGATGGCGAGTTGAGCGAAGCAGCCGTTTACAACGCAGGCGACATCATTCCAGCAGGAACGGGCGTTGTGTTGTACGACGGAATCGAAGAATCGAAAGATTATTACTTCCAAATTACGAGCGAAGAAGGCACTGCGCCAAGCGAGAATGCGCTGTATGGCACTGACGAAGCAACGACAATCACTTCGCCTGAAGGCGATTACAAGTATTATATGCTTTCGACAAAAGACGGAGCAGATGTAGGATTTTACTATGGCGCAGATGATGGAGCCGCATTCGAGAACGCTGCGCACCGCGCTTACCTCGCTGTAGCCGAAACGTCAAGCACTAAACCTTATTATCTGTTTAATAACGCGACAACTGGTGTGACTACCGTTGAGATTGCCACCGATCAGCAGCGCGATGACGCTATCTACGACCTTTCGGGACGTAGAGTAGAAACGCTGCAGAAAGGCATCTACATCAAGAATGGCAAGAAGATTGTCGTGAGATAACAGAGAAGAAACAAGATTAATGACACCTATTTTCGTAAGATAATTTTCCATGATCGAGGAGAGTCTGCCTTCGGGCGGCTCTCCTTCTATCCGTTTTCAGAATACACACAAACAAAAAAGAAAGATAACAACGATGAAACGACACTTGATGAGCATTTTTTTGGTGATTGCATGCATGACTTTGATTGTTTCGTGCAATAAAAAGCAATCCGCGCAAACGCAAGAAAAAGTTGCACCAGATGCAGACTTAGAGCTGCAATATCTGGCAGAAATGTCGAAGGATTCGCCTGAACTTGCGATGAAAACCGTTGACAGTTTGGCGAATGCTGGCGCTCTGCAAGACTGGCGTGCAGATAGTTTGCGTGCACGCATTTTGAGTGAGTCGTTTCTCGATGTCGATCGTTCCGTGTTTTTTGCTAAAAGAACGCTGGAATATGATTCTGTTCGATTGGTTCCACAGCGCTTGATCGACGTTTTAGCCTTTATTTCGCGCACCGAATTGTTGTTAGGTCACTGCTCTGAAAGCATCAAGAACTGCCTTGTTGGTTCAGCTTTAGCAGATTCCGTTGGCGATACGTATAACGCCAATTATTTTGACATTATGATGGGCATGAGTCTTTACTTGATGAAAAATAAAGTTGAAGGCAGTGCGTATCTGGATAAGGCTGTTTCGGCGTTGGAAAAGACCAATGATTTGCGCTCGTTGAAGCTGCTTTCTTACGCGTATGGGCAGCAGATGTCGTCGTATTGGGGCGATAACACGCAGAAAGCATTTGATGCGGGAAAGAAACGTGAAGCGCTGATTGAGCGTTTGGCAACGATTTGTCCTGAATCCGACAGCACTTATCTTGATCAGCAACGTGGATTTCTTTATTCGAAGATGGCAGATTTTTGCGCCATTCGCAACGATATGACCACCGCGCGCGACTATGAGAAAAAATATTACGAGACCCATTTTTCTAACACAAAGCGCGGTAAGCAAGCCATCATCGATTTTTACAATACGATAGGCGACGCCGATAAATACTTGGAGCGATACTACGAGAGTTTGGACTATTGGTCGCACAAAGATACGATTTGCAGTCGCTATAGCAACCAACTGCACATGACTTCTACGGCATACGCAATTAAAGGCGACTATCAGAATGCGCTGGAGTATCGTCGTAGAGAGATGCAACTGCGCGATAGTTTGTCGGAGCGTGAGGTTGAGGCCGAAGGAACGCGCTATGCAGCGCTGTATAAGACGCAAGAGAAAGAGCTGGAACTGGAAAAGAAGCAAGTGGAAGCACTTCGCGCGAAAATATTGTTTGGCGCTGCATCGCTGTTGATGCTGCTTGCCGTTTTGTTTGCTGTGTATTACTATCGTCAGCATCGTGCATCGCAAAAGAAAAACATGTTGCTGGTGCAAAAAGTTGATGCGTTGAACTATTACGAACAGCTGTATCAAGAAGAAAAAGCCAAGCAAGAGCAACGTGTGCAGCGGAAAGCGTCGCGCAAATCGGCAGACGCTGACGACGAACATGCATCCGTCAACAATGATGCACTGGTTCAGCAATTCAATCACTTGATGAACGACGAGAAAGTCTATTTGAAATCAGACTTCAGTCGTTCAATGCTGCAAGAAATGCTTAATCTTAGCAAAAACAACCTAACGCCAGTGCTTCATGCCGCGTTAGGCGAGAGTATGAACTTGAGCGAATACGTTACGAAAAAGCGTGTTGAGTACGCGTGTCAGATTCTAAAATTAGACCCGAACCTGACGATTGAAAAGGTAGCGTCAGATTCGGGCTTCTATACAGCGCGCAATTTCCGTCGTTGCTTCAGCGAAATCATGGGTATGTCGCCCAGCGAATATAAGGAAGCATGCTCACGGATGTCGCGCGAAGAGCGTTTGTAAAATCTATTTCTTTTTCTTCTTCATGTATTTCTTCGCTTCGCTGATGAGAGAATCGAAGAAACGACTCATATTCTTATTTCCGAAGCGCACAGCGTGAATCTCTGGATGGAATTGCGTGCAAAGTATGGCGCGCTCTGGGTAGCATTCCATCATTTCTACAACGCCATCGGGCGCGTAAGCAGTGATTCGGATTCCTTTTCCTACTTTTTCGACGCACTGGTGGTGGCGACTATTTACCTGAAGCGTGCCACTGCCAAGCACTTCTGCCGACTTTGTGTTTGGTAAAACATCGATGGAATGGGCGATTTCTGGTGCTTCTTTTCCCGTCATCTTGTGGTTTAGTTCAGAAGTTGGGAAGTCTGACGGAATATCTTGGTAGAGCGTTCCGCCAAGTGCCACATTAATCACTTGCATTCCACGACAGATGCCATAGATAGGCAGCTTCTTTGCATAAACTTTCTGAAAGAGTTTCAGTTCGAACGTGTCGCGCGCCTCGTTTACTTCGCCGAGTTGTGGATGTGGCTCAGCGCCATAGCGTGCTGGGTTAACGTCTGGACCTCCTGTGAAGAGCATTCCGTCGAGTTGGCTAACGATTTGGTCGAGTACTTTATCGTCACTGATTGTTGGAATGAGATATGGCACTCCTCCCGCATTGATTACCGCTCGTACATAGTCGTTCCCCAACGTTTGATTATTGTTTTTCAGCGTCACTGTCAGTCCAATGACAGGTCTTCTCTTTGCAAAGGTTTGCTGTGGGATAGCGATGAGAAGACAGAGCGCAAAGATGATGAAAACGTGTCTTTTTTTCATAGGTATCGTTGTTTTGTTATTTTTTTCTATTTCGTTTATCGAATGATGATTTTCTTACCATTGCAAATGTAAACACCTTTGGTTTGTTTCGTTACTCGACGACCTTGCAGATCGTAGATCTTACCGTCAGCGACAGGTTTTGTAAGCGTAATTTCTTCAATGCCCGTTGGGTCGCCGTTCAAAGGGTAAGATGTCTTAGCAGTGCTTGTAGGAGAAACTGCCAGATAAGCCTTGTGCGCTTCGTTAGTGAAGGCAGCGCCATCGTCTGCGCCATAATAGAAACCGATACTACCAGCTTCTTCATCGGCGTTCAGCGAGAGTTTATAATATTTGCTGTCAGTTGGCGACGTAATGAGCTGATCCTCATCCGTACCATACAAGTCATTCGCTGATGGCGCTTCGCCTTCTTCGGTTGTAACCATGAACTGATAGATGTTTACACTACCCTTGCCATCGTAAATCACAACAGCCGTGTTCGCAGGGATAACATCTCCTTCTTTATAAACCTTCGTTGCCGTCAGCGAACCATTTTCAACAACGTAGGTTGTCGCTGTAACGCCAGCAGGAACGACAAGATTTTTGTCGCTATAGTAAAGCGTTCCGTAACCCGTTTCGCCGATTGTGACAGAAACTGTCTCGCAATATTTTACGTCGAGATAGAAACAGAAGCTTCGCATGTAGTCCGAGTCGAGTTTCTTATAAGCCGACTTGAGATAAGTGCCCTTAGTAACAGTGCCACTGCTGCTTGTTACAGAAGAATAGAACTCGATGAACGCGCTCTGATCACGCTCTCCGAAGTCCTGTGGGTTCTGCGAGTTGCAGACAACGATGTCAGTAGAAGTGTCGCTCTCGTCAGCCACCGACAGTTTGAGCACGATTGGCGAATTGATGAGCAGTGAATCGCCACTGAATTTCATCAAATAATAGTTGCCACTCACTTGCGTCAGGTTGTCTTCTGTTGCAGTCCACGTTGCTATTTTACTGCCAATCGATTGCAGAATGCCGTATTCGTTGACCGTCGCTTTGCAGATTTCCAGTTTCAAACCAGTGTCAGCCAGCGTCATACTGCTGGTTTTATAAATTTGTACGTGTGCAGCAGCCAATTTGTAAGGCTTCAGCGGTTGGCGGAACAACTCAACGAACGACTTAACCTGCAGCGTGTCGTAGTTGTAGCCATCACTTGCATCGAGCCAATTGCTGTTTACGGTTGCGTTATTGAATTTATAGTAAATTTCTCTGTAATGACGCGATTTCGCACCCGATGTTCCCCAAGGCGAATGATTAGCAAGCAGATAGCTAACGCCTTTGCTGTTGACGTAATTGCCGTCATCCACGTGAACATAAGTCGCCATTGTGAATGTTGAGTCGTCAGCATAGACCGTTGGAGCGGTGTAATTTTTACCGCTTTCGCTGGCAGTGAAATCGAGCGTCAAGTCCTCTAATGTTTCACTTTGGGTCGTTGTGCCTTCACCATTCACATCCTTGTACGTCCAATACGATGTTGCGCAGTCAGATGACCAGTTCGGGAACGTAACTTGCACGTTTGGAATCGTAAGGTAAGCATTTGCGCCGATGCGACCGCCAGATTCGTTCACGCCAGCGAAGAATGCACCAGCAGGACGACCATATAGCGCTTTCGTTGCAGGACCTGCTTCGGTCAGAAGGAAAGGTTTGCTCGTCACACGACCATATTCGCCTTGGAAATGCACTTTGACGTAAGTCGTTGACGTGCTGTAAACTGTAGAATATTGTTCATTCATCAAATCTGCATAATCGACTGACGCCGATTTTGCAGAGAT
>Ga0065711_1034604_pt1 | contig 23503 bp, 11 predicted proteins | sample Hoacrofraction12_FD_59098 | JGI IMG/M metagenome (GOLD analysis project Ga0065711, IMG submission 59098) | Hoatzin crop microbial communities from Cojedes, Venezuela - Epithelial fraction 12 v2 (version 2) | ecosystem: Host-associated > Birds > Digestive system > Esophagus > Crop | place...
CTCCCGGGGGCTGAGCCGGGCTGCTGTGGCGGGGGGCCTGGGCGGAGGGTCTAATGCAGCAGGCAGCTAGCAGGTCTGGCCGCGCTCCTGCTGCATAGGTAACGGGCGGGGCTGGAAGTTGAGTGAGGTGTGAGGAGAAACGGGGCTCGGGGCCGGGAGGGCGGGCGGGTGAGAAGCGCCGGGGACCGGCCCGGCGGAGCCTGGAGGAGAGGTGAGGCGATGCGGTCCTGCCGTCGCGATGGCTGCGCCCTCGCTGCCCCAGGCCAGCCCCGCCCGGTGCGGCGGGAGCTCCCCGGGAGCGCCACCGCCCCGCGGCCCTCCCGGCCTGGAGGCTGCTGCCTGCCCGGGCGCGGCAGGGCGGGCGCTCGGTGCCAGCCCGGTGGCTGTTAGCCCTGCGGGGGGGGTGTGGATGCTGGAGGGGCCGTGTGCGCGGCCCTCGCCGGGCGGGTGCCCGCGGTCGGTGAGCGCTGGCCGCGGCGGGTTGTGGCTGTGCGGGAAGAGTTTCCGAAGACAGCTGATGCCACAGATAGCGATTAGCTTCGCGTTCAGAGAATCCCCGTGCGCATCCGGGTAATACGGGTGTCTGAAGGGCTGGATGTGTTTGCAGATGTGTGTACACGGCGTGATTGTTCTTCTGTGTGCGGCTACGAACGTTTCTGTTGACTTTGTAGAATGTATTCATCTACTGGTAACTGTTCTTGCCTACTTTTCCTATCTCAAAGCACTTGCGTTTATTCCCTTCTGGTATTTTCAGAAGTGAAAGTCTGTGGTTATTACTATACTCAATGCAAGTTAATATAATTATATTTAAGTATCTTGGAGACTGTGTATCTTTATTAAATGTGTGAAGATGGTAAGTATAATAGGGAAACAATACTTAACCTCTTCAAGTTGTTACTGGGTTATCATTACATGTAGTGTGGGAAAGTGTGTTTATTTTTGTGAATTTCGGGGATCCAAATAGCAATTTAACCTATCTGAGGATGAAGTAATTTTGTGTGTATTACTGGGAAGCTCTAAAAATAACATACAAGCAGTGAACAGAAAGAATTTCATGGATTCATGGTGAGTATATTGTGCCGTTTAAAACACTTTTTATAATATCAAGTCATAGGGAAAATTATAACTAATTTATAATTCAATTTTATTTATAATAAAGTTACAAAATAGTGGAGAGATTCTGTAATGCAAGTAGGCTTCCCTGTGATAAATATTTGGCTATGGTATAGAGTTCACCAGCGTAAGGAAAGCGAGTCACAACATCATGTTTGAATAGTAATTCAGTGCTCTAATAAATCTGGAAGCCCTGGTCCTGACTTCTGAAGAAACTGTAGATACTTGCAAATAAGAATCACTTTAGCTGTAATTTGCGTAGGTAAATCAGTACAACTGTGATCTTTGAGAGTGACGAATTGCACTGGAGGTTTCATTTTGTACTCTCTCTTAAATTTTCAGCTATCTGGGGGAGGAAAATCAGAAAGTGTAAAACTGTAAGAAAGCACAGGATGTTGGTAGATTACAGCAGTAATGTTGATACCAACCTTCCCCTGAGAACCTGGTTTGATTGCAAACAAGATTCTTCCCAATCCACATATAAAAATGTGTTTATCTCTTACAAACAAAATGTAATGGTTTCAAATGATGGTTGACAGCTTCAGTGAAAAGCGAGTTATCGTAACTAAACCTGGATGTATAGGAGTGACTCAAGAGTTAAAAGAACAGCAGCACTGCTGAATCCATTTAACTGGCAAAGTGGTTTTAATTGGGTTGGTTGCTAGGGAATGGCTCCAGCACCATGTCTTTCAATGAATTGAAACATTGGACAAATAGCATGCCCAGGTCTGCTTAAATAATACACCTGGTGTTGGCTCCTGCCGCATTTAGAGCAGGTGTGCATTGCTTCTTGCTAACTAGCTTTCCCTTATTGTGCGGTTCCACTGTGTGGCTTATGTGCTGTTACCCCGTTCTGTGGTGGCTGCTGGGCAAGTTGAACTTGCCATACCAATTCTGTATTTAGTGTTTTGTAGTATGTTATTTAAAAAAAAAACAGTTGCTGTACACATAACTAGAAACAGCTTTGTAGCAGTAGGCTCGAAGCAGGATTAACTTACATTTCGTACAAGAATTAATATGTTACATGTTTGCACCTTTTCTGTTACAGAGAGAGTCGTATATTACTCTTGATTATGTTGGAATAACTTAATTGTTTGACTTCAGTGAAGTTGCACTGGGTTTAGACATGGCACAGTTATGCTAGCACTTGCATTAGCAGTGCTGGGAGCACCAGTGTGTGCACGCCACTGTCAGTTACTAGTTTTGCACACAGTGCCTGTTACATCGTTGCCAAGCAATACTAATCAATAGCATGTTAAAAATACTATCTGGGGGTAGAACTGACACCGGTCATCCCTGTCCGTCCTGCCTGTGCTGCGGTAGAAATGACATGAATTACAGAGGGCAGTATTAAAAAGCAGTTTTTCCTTGGTGTAAATGCTGCTTGGGAACAGAACTTGGCTTCATTCTTTTATAAATAGAATAAATGTACTGAAGTCTGGCTTTATCTCTTCAACATTTATAATGTGACTTAGTGTAATGTTCTGTGTTGCCACACAGGAGAATTAAGTTTGGCTCTATTCTCATTCCCTATACTAGCAGGAGTTCAGAAAAAAAAAAAAGAGGCAGCTGTATCTAATTCAGGCTATGAGGGGAGATAGGGATTTGTTAAACTCGACCGTAAACCATAGAAAATAAGAGGACCAGACTTTCTGTAAAGCAGCCTGCTAGGAGGTTTCATAGGCTTAATAAAGCTCAGCTAGATGCCCCAGCTGAAGAACATTTCATAAATTTCTGATAACACTTTCCTAAACATAAAACAGGAGTGACCAGACTTGTCAAGTTCGTGTAATCTGGGAGAAGATAAGAGGCATACCTAATTCTCGTGAGAGCCACTACAGATTAAGCGTCTTTAATATTTGAGGATGGCCTGCAGAGGCACATAAAGCAGTGGACCATCTGTACCACTCAGATCAAAATGCATCGTTGGAGAGGGTGCTATATTAAAAGTGAAGGCAGATTGGGGCACTGCTGTGGAACTCTGCTGGCTTTATCTATGAGTTGCAGATTAAACTTGTTGACAGAAACGCGGAAAGAACTGTTAATAGAGACTGTATGTCATATTGCTTCCCTGAAATTCACCAAAGACTAGGGGTTAAAAAAAAAAATCAATCTATATTTGACCACTGGCAATCCATGCGAGAGACTCTTCTGTTGCCATTCTGAGAACTATTTAAAGCTGGCTTTTAGATTTTACTGCATATATGCAGTTAGTTGTGGCATGTCTGTCTTTTATGAATACATACTTCAAGAAATAGGTTATTTTCTAAAATTGCTTTAATTTTCTTACCTAGTTATTGGTATGAGTTTTGCACGTAATTACATACTTTGAGTTGGTTCCCAGCGGTACTTACCCTGATAATAATAGGAACAGAACATACCAAAATAATTGAAAAATCTTCATCAAGGAAGGGGGTGAGAAAGAGACAACAGGTTTGGTAGAAAATGCCTGTTGTACTTGACATGAAACCCTCTCTTCCACCTGCAGTATCCTCTGAGATAACTAATTCTTTTAACCGTAAATATGCAAGTGTGGGTAAAGTAGCTGTGGAATAGCAGTTTATGTATATCCCCAAATGCGTATTTTGTAGATAGATAAGCAGCTCTCTGAGCTGGGAACAACTTCTATTTTTAGATACAGTGAAGTGAGTGAGGGGCAATAGACTGTGAGGAAAAGACAGGCTGAGGGGAGAGAGGCAATGAGGTCAGGAGGTTACTTCCGTGCATTTGTTTAGAAAAAGCAAGATAAATGAAAGGAAGACTGTTATATGCACAACACTCTACAGTGAATGTAGTTGTGAGCAGATGTTACAAGAATAGACAGCCTTCTAAATGCTGCGAGAAAACTCAGTAAATGCTATTATTCCAAGAAGCTATTGGCTAGTATAGAGCAGAAAAAAACCCCACATTAACTTTTAGACCTTCAGAAAAATGTTTGTGTGTAATGAAAACATCTGTGTTGTCAGTTTATTTTTCTTTAAACGGAGGTACATATGGAGTCATTTCTGAAGAGCAGAAGCCATTTTTCTACTCCCTCCCCCAAAAAGCTGGTGTCCGGGAATATGTGCCTGCTAAACTAACTGCTATTTTTCCCTCCCCTTTTGAAACAGATCCAGGTTTGCCTCTCGAGCTGCTTTTGACTACTCTGGACAGTAGCAACACATTGAATCTGACATGCTTCTTCCCGGTTGTACTGCTGCAGATGAAATTCGGTGTACAAGGAATGAAATTTGATAGGATTTGTCGGTGTTCCTTCTGCTGTAGCCTGGCAAATCTCTGAGCAGCAGCAGAGGTACTAAAGCTGTATCTGTAAACTTAGGAAGATGGACTTTTCTCTTTCCCTACCCATTGGAACAAGTGCTAGGATATTTAAAATCAATTTTTGGTTTCTATGAAAAAAATTTATCTGCCTGTGAAACTCACTGAAGAAACTAGTAAGGAAGAAGGATTTTTCATTTCTTCAAAACCCTATTAGTGTACATTTTTGGAAAGCAGCCTTAATAAATATTGCATCATACTATAGTTACCTCTTTGTTAACTTATATGAAAATTCAATATGCATTTCTTAAGCAAGCATAGAGTATAATTTTTCAGACCAGTGGTTTTGCTATTGCACGAGAACTTTCTTAATCAGACTTTATCTCAAAGAACAGACGGTGACAGAGATGAAGTAATAATGTGGCTATGAAATAATCTTCTAGAGGAAAAACTGTTTTCTCAAGTGGCTTTAGGGACGGAATAGTCAGTGTATTTCTTTGGGTATAACACACTGCGCAAGGTTCTTTCTACTCAGGCATTTCTGGTCTTTACAAAAAGCAGATAGTCCCCCTTGTGTCATTTTTAATTGATTTTTCAATGCATTACAAGAGATCATTGGCACCAGTCCAGGAAAAGGCAGACAGCAAGTAGGGAATTCATCAAAAACAGACCCATTGATCACTGGATCTGATGAAATAATTAGGACTTCATGTTTTAAATACAGTTTCATACTGTTATTTTGACTTCTGAAAGTAAGAGAAAATCCCTTTATGCTAGAAAATCACTGAACAAAATTATGATTTCAAAAATTTTTCAGCACACTTATTTTTTGGAATGTCCATGTAGAAATTGCTAAGAATTTTTTATTGGCTCATTAATAGGAGCAGTACCAGTGAGATGCGTTTGGTTTTGCAAACAAGTCAGTTTTGGGGTGTTGTATTTACAATGAAGTCATAGGCAGAGCAAATCATTTTGGTGCATCTATTCCCAAACATTTGCAGTAATGGGCCTTCAAATGTGTTCATTAACTATGATGGTATTTTTTATAAAAACATAATCTTGGAAATCAATGAGATGCTGAAGGGATATCACACTAACATCAAAGCTGTAGTAGACTTCAAATAGTATCAAACATAGTTCCAAGATCTGGGCAGCTCTGCTCTCCAGTGAAATTTGTGAGATAAGTTGGTATATAACAATTCTGCTGTCTGAGGATGCTCTGTGAATTTGCAGCGGTGTTGTTAACTCAGTAGATTTTACCACAGTCCTATTTGGACATATGGATAGACGTGGGTTATTTTCTTCAGTGTCTGCTTTTTTGATGTAGTAAACAAAAATGTCATCTCAAAACATCCCAGAACCTTAAGGAAGACAATTGCTTTTAATATGCATCAAAACAAAAGTAAGAGTTTGGTACCATGCTAAATCCTTAAACTTCCTATTTGAGCAAAGAGTGAAACTTCATTGATGCATTGGCAACAGCTTATGAAGTGTGAATTTCTCAAGCTTCTGCTTCTATCTGGTACTAGAAAAACATTCAGTTGCGTTGTTGTTGTTTTTTTCTTAGGAGTCAGATTATTTCAAATATATTGCTTTTTACTTCTTTGGTGTGAACCCTGCGGTTCCTTGGGGGGGGTAGGGTGGTCAAGGTATAAATAAATACTTGTTTCCCTCTCTCTTATAGGAGACCTGCAAACAAAAAAGAAATAGAAGCCATTAACCTACCTTGTTCAGAGAGAACACTAAATCGGCACAATATGGCACAGCATAGTATTGTCCTTGGATTATTTATGATGACTGTTTTATCACTGTTGGATGGAAGTTCAGCTTTCCTGTTAAATCAGCGTCTGAAGGGAAGATTTCAAAGAGACCGTAGAAACATCCGCCCAAACATCATCCTTGTTCTTACTGATGATCAGGATGTAGAACTTGGTAAGAGCCCAACATAATGAGAATTTTAGCTCATGAGTATGGCACTACTTTTCCTTGAAGCTAGATTCTTGTGTTCAAAGTAATTATTTTTTTGCAGTGTGAAAAATGATAGGCAGAACAAGTAGCAAAAGTTTAAACTTACCTTTATGTAGAAAGTACTTTCTGTCTGCATGCGATTCAAGGGCAGCAAAAGTTAGTCTCAACTTAAAATGTCAAACTGCCTGTTTCTGTAAAAGTATGAGATTCCTGCCTATCTGTCTTCATCTAGACATCTCAACTGTGCTTCTGGCAATTGCAAGTAGAACCGGGGAAGCTGCATGCCAAAGCAGTAGGTTTAAATTCGTAACTGATTATTGCACCATATAATTACCCACACTTTTTGTATAATTGCAGACATTCATTACATATACAATTTTAATTTTAATCACTTAAATGTTACCTAACGTAGTCATATTATTCTTGGTATTGTCCATTTAGATGTGTAGTTAATTACTGACCAAAATGACTTCATAGGAAAAGGCTTTGCTGTGTTATTCAACGCTGTGTTAATTGTTGAAGAAAGGAGATGGAGATTAAACACACGCTTTGCCTAATGATTTGGAATAATGAATTAACTGACAGAGTTTGGGTTTTGTTCTGTTACCTGAACAAGCTTATATTTACCAAATGTTGTCTGTAGTTAGGAGAAGTGATTAACACAAACCAGTTTACATTAATAATTTTGCATTAGAAGTACACTTTTAAGCGAGTATAAAGCCTGGATCGTCTGGAAGATGAGAGCTTCTGTATGTGTGGTCTGGTGGGGTTTTTTGACAGCTGCATGGATGGGAAAAATTGGAAAACAGACCTCACAGAAGAAAATGGAGCACAATAGTAAAGTTAATCAACTTGTGTTACTTATACGCTTACTCATTTAGTTGAGAAGTTAATCACAGCGACGTGGCAGTATTCTTACAGATGATTCCTTTTTATCAGTATCATGTCTGCAGTACAATAGATGTCGCATTCTTCTCAAAGCCGGTGAGAAAGCCTGCTATGGCAGTAACCCCACCAAATACAAATGTAATTGTAGGATTGTAAATGAGTAGGATCAGAAGATTTGTTGTTGCTGTCACTTTTTTTTTTTTTTGAAACGGTTATTTGGATCACATATAAAGCAGTTTCAATAATACATATCCAAAAGAACCTAAGTAAATTATCTTGCAGGCTCAGAAAGTGGCCCTAAAAAATTTATCATCTTCTGTTTTATGCTAGCCTGCTTGTTTCTGATGCAATTGTCCAAGTCCTTTGGGCAGTGTATTTGTCTTCTCTGATAGTCTGATGCTTTTGAATTTCAAGCATAATGGGCATGTGTCCACACGAATTAGGATCTAACTAAGGAAAATCCATTTGATGAAGCTGAGATTTGGTATTTGTCATTTGCCACTAATGGCTTTGTGAGACCCAGTATTTGTTTGTATTAATTTTTATTCTTGTCTATTGTCTGGTGAGCTGTCCAAGTTAATCAAAATTGCCATTTGTGGAGATTGTGGTTAATGCATTTAAGAGAGATGAAAACAAGATGTGAATTACAAATAAAAGCTAAAGAAAATTTGGAAGTATGAAAGCGTAACAGAGAAAGTTGTGCATAACTAAGATGTCATCTGTTTCTAAGAATATTCTGTAACTGATGGATATTGTAGTTTTCATTGTGCTTTTGTGGCTACTTTTGAGGCAAAAGGAAAGACAACACAATCTGAAGTGCTTTTAAAAGCCTTTCCTTTATTTGATTTAAAATAGATTTAACAATGTACCAGTAGCAGGTGGAATTTACCAGAAAGACAATGTCGTCCTTTCAGGAAAGGAGTACAACTTCTTTTTTTTTTTTCTTTTTTTTTTTTTTTTTTTTTTAATTTACGCTTCTGTTAATCATGAGTTTTATCTGGGAAACCAAACCTTGGCCATGTATTGAAAAGAGAAAAAGACTGATGAAATGGGTGCAGAATCTCCAGGTCAAAGGAGAATGATTGTAAATTGTAATGGATACAAATGGGAGAAGACAGATGAGAACACCAAGAACATCTGAAACATACATACTCAGTTGACTGTGTAATCGAGAGTTGTACTGACAAGCACAACTGAATATGAAGGAGTATACTGACGAGGAGAATTAATTAGAAACAAAGACTTTTTCTTTTCCCTATTAGAGCAATTTAAATTCAAGTTAGTGTAATACTGACGTCCCCCGTGTGATGGACTCAGCATCTCCAGTTTAATTAGGTTGCCTGCCATATTGCTGTGGTTTAGCAAAGCAGCTTATTTCATTATCTCATAGTTGGAGAAAGATCTGATTATTTAGATGATATTTCAGCCACGTTAGAGAAATTGGAGTGAGAGGTGATCTGTACGTCTCTAACATCTTCCTCTGAACAACTACAAAAACGGCATGGAAGTGGATAATTTTTCTTGATTATCATACATGGAGATAAGAGCCTTCAAACTTTTTAAAAATTAAATATTGGGGGGAAGGAAATAAAGCTGTGAAAAGGTTGTCTAATGAGGTTCAAATAGGATAAAAATAGAAGTCTTTAGGGGACAGGTACTTAACATTCTGGGGTTTGGTTAACTTCTCTGCATATGGATATCACCTTTTAAACTGTGCTTCAGAGTAGACTAAGTCACTTGGGACTTAGTGCAAGTTCTTCAACAGCGGGAGCTCCCTTAAACTCATGTAAATTATGACTTCAGACGACAAAATGCAAGTAGTGAGAAAGTCAATATTATTTCGTAAATAACTGGTATATTTTCTCCGTTAGTATTAGTAAAAGGATCAGCCTTATCCCTAAAGTGAACTGTGAAGACACACTAAGCGAAGTTATGGATACCACAAAATTTCAAGTGGAATTTCAACCTAGATTTTGCTTCACTTTTTTCAGTGAGCGGCTTGAATGCATGAAATTGATTCAACTTTAGTATTTTCATGGTAGTCCAATGAATACTTTTAAAAAATAGCTTAGAAATTTCACATTTAACTACTAAATCATTTGTATTTATTATCAGTGGATTTTGACAGGTGACAGAACATTTTCTGAATTGAATATTAACACTTCAAAGCATGACTTCCCTCAGTACCACCACTAATAAAACCCCAGAAAGTTTTTCAACTCATAAGGTGATTCGGTGAGGTTCCAGTTGCTGATTAACACAATGACTAATCTTCTGCCACAGAAGGATCAATTTCTACTTTTTCTCACAATTCTGTGTTTGTATTGGAGACAAGCTGAAAAAAATATGTTTTGGTTGGCTGGTTTAATGCCGTTTAAAATATTTAAGCTGGCCTATTTAAGACAGTACAGAAGAGTATGCTGCATTTTTACCTTCCACTGATCTGTCACTCTGTATTAGTTCTCAAGCTGGGGAAGCAGATTATATCATATGTTTTTGTATTAAAGACTGTTGATATATAGGGCCTTGTCATTACCACAGTTTTATTAAAGGAGGTTACTGTCCCCAAGGGGAGTCTTAACATGTACCGCTATTTATGCACAGATGCCTCTGTCATTTGAACGGGTGGTTAAATTGTATTGTAATATTGGGATGACAGAACATTCTTTCCGTCTGCCTGTTGATGCTTGGACTAGCTTATAAGACAACACAGAGGAAACGTCTGCAGTTTTTAGGCTCACGTAATGTAGAAATTGACTGTTACAATTGTCAACTGTGTTGTTAGTGCCTTTGAGCACTAACACTTATCCCACAGTTAAAATCTTACTTTCTTCAGAAACTTTTTTGATATGTGAAGTTTAGCAAGTTCTAAAGGGGGAGTGCAATAACTTGCGTTGGTTCTTGTCACAAAGTGATGTGACAGAGATGTGTTCTGACCTGAGAAATACACAAACAGATTTTTTTTTTTTTTCATATTTGTTCCAACAAAATGATCTCAAGAAAACTAATACCATGGCAATTTTTAGGTGGAATGACTTAAAATAGCAATTACCTTCCTTCATGGTGCCAGAGAGTCAGATTTCATATATGGCTTAGGACCATTTTCCCTCTGGGTTTTGACTCCTGGTTATATCAATGTGCCCTGTATCAAATTGACTTACTGTTGCGATTTCATAATGATATCCCTGCCTAAAGAGCTTAGAAGAAACCTAAACGCATTACTGACAGAAACAATATACAGTTTGTACCAGGTGGTTGCAGAATGCATTGATTAAAGCTGAACTATTAATCCAACTCAATCTTGGGTACATTAGCCCAACTCTACTCCAGCATGAACCCATACCTTCATCTCCATGTTGGCTATTGGCTTTCCCTGCCCATAACAGGAAGGGAGGGTTGGTAATGGAAAGGTTTACTCTCCTTTGCAAGGTTATGCTGATGACAGGTACCATTCAAGTTCTTTGAAAAATGGAAATTCTTCCTAGATGAAGTATAACTCACTCTGATGCAGTTTTAACTATCAGACACTGATAGACGAGGAAAACTAGATGTCTTTTTTCTTCTGATCCTTCGTGTTTCTGTGTGTGAGAACAACTTGTATTTAGCTAGGTGGATGTCTATAGTAAAGATCCAGTCTTTGTCCAAACCTTGTCTTAAACAGGGCAGCATTGTGGCTTTCAGTAATTGTTGGCAAAATAGACTTTTACTCTCGTTACCCCAATTCATCCAAGTCCCTGTCAGTTAAACTTCTTTGTTTTTAGGTGGTGGTTATAAACTACATGGTTTTATCTGTCCCAAGCAGTCATCTAAAAATCTGATTCTGCAGAACCAAGTCCTAAGAAAATTTAGGGAGTTTCAGGTAACACTATTATCAAAATGGATCAAGTGGATAGATAGAACTCAACAGGCTGGTTATGGAAATTATTATGGTGGCTTTACTTTGTCTTTGCTTCAGTGAAAGTTACAGAAATCAATACCTGCTAATACCTCACATTAGGGAAAAGAGCATTCTATCTAGAGAACAACTCTAGCAGACCCTACTGGAGTAGGGGTTTGGACTAAATAATCTCCAGACGGTCCCTTCCAGCCTTGATGGTTCTGTTTTGCAGTAGGTTGGCACAAAAGGCAGTGCATTAGGTATCTTCTGAAACCAAGGATTAAATAATGCTTAAAGAGCGTGCAAACTTTGGTTGAGGTTGCTGCACAAAGTGAATTGCATCCTCAGGTCACGTTGTCTCAGTTTAATTCATGCTGGTTCTTGCCTTCAGCTACTGGAATAGTGGCTCCAGGAAGGCTGCACAGATGGTGCAGATAGTTACAGTGGTAAATCTTGATCTTAGAGAGAGAGAGATTAAAAAACCATTATGATCTATGTCAACAAGTTGAAGTCAGATCTTAACGTAGGATTTGGTCCTTCATAAAACAGTGGGATTTGGTGTTTGACCCTTCTTAAAGCAGTGGGAGCACTTCACTAGAGAGAGTAGAATAATCTCTTTGGATTTGGGTTCACTGTGAGGTTACAGTAGCCTTACCTACCCATGCTTCATTCTTGTCTCTGATGAAACACATGAGCTCTCGGTTAGCTCTTCTGACTGAAACAAGAAAATAATTCTGAGATGATTTTCTTTTTCCAGGCTCTATGCAAGTGATGAATAAAACAAGGCGGATCATGGAACACGGAGGTGCTCATTTCATCAATGCCTTTGTGACAACACCCATGTGCTGCCCATCTCGCTCCTCTATTCTTACGGGCAAGTACGTCCACAACCACAACACTTACACTAACAATGAGAACTGTTCCTCTCCGTCATGGCAGGCTCAGCATGAAATACGTACGTTTGCAGTGTACCTCAACAACACAGGATACAGGACAGGTAAGATCAAGGCTGCATCCATCAGAAAGCTTTCTTAGACTGATTAGTACAGAGGCTAATGTATATAATATTTTAATTTGTTCTCATAATGGACTGCAGCGGTGCAGAATGCCAGAGCTTCAATCTTGTGTGTAGGTTTAGCTTCCTTGTACTTTTACTTGAGGAAATTAAAAAAAAAAAAAAGAAAGAAAGAAAAATACTTTTTTCAGAAGCTGGGAAGGCTAAAATAATGTGCGTGCTTGAACCGAAGACCTAGCATGTGTAGAATATGGCCTGCAATTACCTGAAGTACACAGAACAGACAAGAAAGATGTTGTGGAAAGGAATTAGTGATTGGATTATTTCATAAAACATAATTAATCAAGCTAAGAATACGAAAGAAGGGACTGCTCCTTCTGTGCTTTGGGGCAGAGGTATCAGCTGGATTGGTTTCTCTAGACAATCCATTTCCAGAAAGGTGTTTAGGGTAAATAACGACGGAGGAATAATTGGGAAGATCAAATGTACTCCTGAGAAACAAATGATCCTCTTTGCAGGCAATGCTCTTTAGGAATAAATATACTATAGAAAGGATTTCAGAAAATAAGTAGCACATGTTTCACACCTGTTTCCTTCTTGTATTCTTCAGGTGTGGGATGTATGTCCTTGGCTGTTACAGTGGTTTTGTCACTTTTCTTGCTAATGCCTTTTGTCATGATGAGAAACAGGCGTAAACCTGGTTCTGTTTGTGTTATTTATAGTGTATATATACTATGGTATATAGTAATTATTGATAGTATGGATTTTTTATTTGAATTTATAGTATTTGAGGCTTCTGGAAACTAGTATAAATCTTGAAAAATAACTGTAACAAGATCATGATTTTCTTGTGAGTTTTACATGTTATTGCTGCTTGGTCTTAAAACAAATAGGTAATTTCCTTGTTTTGTTTTTCTAAAATAAAGACCTGAATTAATCTGGGAAGAAATAAATTAGAGGAAGTGCACATACCTTATGAAATGGTTGCTGTTTCCCTCCATTTATCATTCCTGGCACTAATACCGATGAGCATATGAATACCACACCAAAGTTAATGTTTTATTCTTAATAGATTATTTATTTTGTGTTTACTGATGTTTGTCTATTGTAATAATTTTTATATTTAGTTACTATATTTTGAGCACCTGCAATTTCTACTAACTTGCGTAGCTATTGCAAGTGTCCTGGTATTCATATGTCCTATATTTTTACACTAACGTAATATTTAAATTCAGACCCAAGATCTCAATGAATCTATACTACATTTTCAGTCTTCCTCCTAATTTGCAGACTAAATTTATTGGAACACACGGAAATAGCACTTTTACAGGTACAAACCAATCTTCAGGTACAAATGAGATCTGCATTCATGTAGTTAAATGTGATCTGCTGTTATACAAATTTAAATGGAAATTGCCATCACTGGAGGCTGTTGTTTATTTCTGATCTCCTGTTAAATTCTTGAGTTATCCACTATGAAGGATGTCAGTAGTAAGAAGGTATTACGTACCTTTTTCTTTCCAAAGATCTGATCAGATCTACCTGCTTCAGAAACAGCTGGAAATTGTACATTAGAACCTTGTTCACTCAGTTTCTCAAGCTTCAAAAGTAACCTGGTAAGGAACGTATTTTGGAGATTATGAATACAGTTTCTCCGAAATGGGGAGTCCTCCTGAACATGACTGCAGTGAACAATGTAAGATCTGGAAAGCACAGGAGTTCATTTGTAGGGTTTTTAAAATTATTTTTTGAGGTCCGTGGTATTACTGATTTGCCCTGCAAGCATACAGTTTAGCTTCTTGATCCCCCTTTATTTTTTTTTTGTGAAGAAGAAAAGGAGGCCATGAAGAATAAAGCCTTTTGAGGCTTGCTTTTATATTTAAATTCACAACCTTGGAGTGAGAAAGCTATTGTTTTGGAAGGGAGTTTGGTTTTTTTCTTAATTCATAAGCAACGTCTTCTCCTTGTGTTTTCTCTTTTCTCTTTTGTTTAAACGTAAAGGAAGAAATTGTACTCTCCTACTCCCACTGTTTTTCTTTTCTGCTGCTCGTTTCACATCTCCTTGCCCTCTCATCTATTCGTTGTGATCTCCCTGTGTTTTGTGCTGTTGCAAAAAATGATTCTGCTGGGGACCATTCTTTGTGTTGTAGTGTTTTCCCTGTGGTGGTGGCATTTGTGGTTTGGATCTATACAGACTTGTGCTGCTGCAGACACCTTTCGGAAATCTGCTGGTGGTATGCAGGCAGGAGGGAGCAGTGCGGCGCAGGCTCTTTTTTTGCACTGAGTTGCAAGTGAAAAATATGAGAGGAGATGGAAAACGTGCAACTTTCCTATAATTGTTTCTCAGTTTCAGCCTTGGTTGTCGGTGTTGTATTTTTCAACTTTGGCACCTTAAAAAGTTTGGCCAACTTTGTTAGGCACTGGACTTGGCAGAATAGAGATGAAAGGAACTGGTTAGCTCAAGGGAAGTTCTGTCTTTGGCTTTAACAGTCAGGATTTTGACCGTCATGCATAGGGCTCACTGTCACTCTATGTGGATCAGTTAAATATCATGACAATGCAAAGGACGAGTTTTCCTTCTACAGTGAAAGCCATTGAGACAGTAGGTGTTACAGGTATGTCTTCCTCTGCATTCACCTGTCTCTCAATCTAAAAAATGTCAGTGCCGTGAATAGTGACTGAAAGGCTGTGTTCTTGTTACATAGCCACTACATGTAGACAACAACCTCCCAATCTCAGTATATTAAGCAATCAGTCCTACTTTGAAGAGCTTCTCACATCGTTGTCCTATTATGTATCGTAGGAAATTAGGCAAGAAGGACAATTTATGTAAACAAATGAAGTCAATTGATGAATTAATCTTTAGAAAGGTCAGTATAAGCAACAACTGAATCATCACTAGCTTAAAATGTTGGTTGCTAGTACTTTAGCTTGGAACAGAAGGTGATTAGAATGGAAGAGAAACAAAGAGATCCTGTGGCAAACATTTCTGAATGTCAGAGAATTTATCTGCCAAAGGTCCCTGTGTAAACATTTACAGAAAAAAGGTTCTGCTTTCTGTGAACATACACATCTCTCTCTGCGAGTCAGCTCTTAAAATCCATGATGCATTGTTGCATGCTTGGCTCCTGCAGCAACAAATACCAAGATGTTTTATTGGACTACAGATTTAAACTTTTCCTTAGACATTACTTAATGAGAAAAGCTTCTCTATTCCATTTGCCGGGCTGTCTGAAAGAGTAGGTCTTAAAATTGGTGACTGATTCCAGAATATTTTGCCAGCCTTATCTGCAGTCAGGAAATGAAAAGATGTGTTTACCTTATTAAATTCAACAGAATTAGGGATGATGGGCCAAATTCAGCCTGGCAGAAGGACACTTATGCTTCAGTGGATCTTCTGAGAGAGTTCTATTAATTCATGTTAGGGCTTAGTGCGGCTCAGTATGCAGCAAATGCAGTACACCTTTTGGCTAACTTACCATCCTTGTTCCTGTTGAGCAGTACCCAATAGTACAGCTAACCCTGTTCAGTTAAATGAACCTATTATCAAAGGAAAAAGCTAATTCTTGTGTGGTAATATGCCAGTATCTCACTCTGATGGTAAATCCATACTTGAATTGTGCAAAGAAGTAATAAATGTCGTTTTGCACCAGTTGTGTATTTTGAACCTAGAGAAAAGTTGTTGTGGGAGGTCCATCTCTGCCATCATAAAAAATTTCTTGGGAATAAAACCAATAATCATTCTTAACACTGTCGTGGGGCTTTACAATAATTAATTAATGAATTCATTAAAATTCAGTGAAAATCTTCCATTTCCTCCCATTAATATTAGACTAAGAAGGTACAGTGGCTGACTGCATTCAAATAATTATTTTTCCACTTCACTGTCTGAGCCTTTGACGTTTTAAAGTGTTTTTAACATTAAATTGTAAGAAAGAGAAGAGCTATTAGTCAATGTTTATTAAAGGAGGAATGAACCTGAGAAATATGTGACCAGATTTTAATATCTAGATACATGCCAGGAAGAAAAATTCTCAGATTATCAGTTTCCTGCTGTAGAATTTGCTCTCCACAATAGTTGCTGATTGCTTTTTTTTATTACAGAAATACTTAAAAACTCAACTGAAGTTGATCTCAATGTACAATTGCTTGCTAGGGAATAATTGATGACCTAAAGAATCAAAGGGTAGACAGAAGCAGAGGCAGAATAGTGAAGTACTTTCTACGAGGTCACGTGCAGGTGAAGAGCAACATTAAGAAGAGATTCAAGTTTTGCTTCACATTCCAGTGCCCTAGCCACTACATCATGCTGCACTTCTTCTCTGTCATGTTACATGCATATAAAGAAAACGGGTTATCCAGGTCAGAGTAACATCCTATATGCAGGACAGATAGCTTCTGCAGCTGATGAAGAACTGAAGGCTATTTAAAAAATAATAACCGAGTTATTTAAGAGTCAGACTTAATTTTTAGAAGTGATTTGCGTGATTATGAACTGAAGTGTTACGATATTCACCTCCAAGACACCTAGGTGACTTTTCAAAACTGGGTATCGTGTTTCTGAATTATTTATCTTGAAGGCTGGGTAGTTGCCTGAGATCTTTTGGTCTCTGTATAGAAATATTATCGTAGCAAGGTCTGTCAAATTGTATCTGTTAGATGGTTTGAGACTATTGGACTTGCAAGTCGTGTGAAGAAGGTTCAGCATAGGGGCTATATCATGATAGCTGTTACTGGAAAAGGAAACCAAGGAGCTATGAGGGAAAGGATGTAAGAAGAGTCCTGATATATAGCCCAAATCCACTGACTCCATACATGTTACTGCTTCTGGCAGGCTTGGTCCATGGCAGTGAATTACTGAGCTGGAATATCCTGCAAATATTCTGGAGAGTGACATTTTCAAACAAAAGACAGTTCTGGATTTCCTGCCTCATGTGTTAAAGACTCTTTTTTTCCTCCCAGTTCTGACTTCAGTTTGATACTATAAGTTGGTTTCAAGTCAAACATGCATGTGTCTTTTCCCCGTTTCTATGAATTGAGTTCTAAGCATCAATAGTCTGACTTCAAACTTATTACAATGTATAGTAACTTAAAGTGAGAACACAGGAAGTAGAGCTGCAGTCCTGTGAGGATTACACAGAGGCTGTAGAAGTGAAGCTTATCTATACAGCTACTGTTTCATCTCCTAGATTCAGAGCTTTGTGTTATTTAATGCACATTTTAACTATCCTGAAGAAAGGAATATATACACTTCTGTGATAAATATTTTAAAATCTTTCTTAGTGTAGATCTTTCAGGATGGCAGTACTTAAAAGAACGTATTGACTTACTAAGTTTTTCATCTTCCAGTGCCATTTGTGTTCAATATTAGGTAGCTTATCAGCCAAAAATGAGAAGAGGTTGTCTCCTCCTCACTCCAGTTTAAGACCTTTTTTTGTTTATCCAGCTAGCAATTTAAGTCTTTGTGATATCTTCATGCATTCTTTTTTCTTTGTTTTTCTAGAGTGCTGGTTTTCTTGCAGAAGGTTTTCAAAATCATCAAATTTAACTTAGTAATGTAATTTACTGAATACAGCTTTCCGAAGCTGTTCTTCCTAGATGCCCAAAGATGTGAGTGTACTGTGTGGCCCACGTGGGTATATACTTGGCCTGTGCAGCAGCGATACACAATTTAGTGGGCATTGGAAAAGCTTAGTGACATGGGAGTTCAAAGATAGAACAATAAGATGTATGCCACTTTTTAATAAAGTGTGTAGGAGGACAGCAATGATTTCAAAGACTGGCCGGTGTCTACAGTATAACCTTTACAGATAGATTCTAAATCCAGTTTCTGGAAGTTGAACTCCAGTTTCTTGGAACTGGAACATCCTCATGTCTTTTTGTATGTTTTAGGAGCACAAGTAGTGTCCTGAGACCTTTGTTTCATCTTCCAAGTTGGAGATAATAGCACTTCCTATCCTTGTGCGTATATATACACACACCCCCCATCTTTATGTTTTTGAGATGGGTGCATTTCAGGACTGTAAGAAACTGACTGGTTATTTTAAAATAAGTAGTGTCAAATAAATTTTTTTTGTCAAAAGTAAAAGGTAAACATACAGACAATAAACTACCGTAGAACCGAGATTTCTTCTCATTCAGTGAATGTCTTATTGAAAGGAATTCTGTGGTTACGTTGAACCAGGATTGGACCTTTCTCCTAATTGGATTCGGTAAGACTTTGTTGTTTTTACTTATGAACTAATGCTTTTAGTAGTGTTCTTCAAAGTTTATTGCTAGATGGAAAAACCAGCTTAGTTAAAATACAGCAAATATTTCTTCTTGCAGAGCATATCTCACTAGGTCCCTGAAACCTGGTAAGTGGGTTTTCTTCAAATCCTATAGACAAAATGGCTCTTGATGAAATTCTTTTGGAGATGGCCCAAACAGCATGGGGCAGACTTTGGTGTTTTAGTAAAGATTCAGCATTAAGCAAGATAAGCTTTTGCTTAGACTGCTCGTTATTAAAATAGGCCTGACAGCCCACTGTTGGGGAGGTTTTTGGTTTTTATGTGTGGAGGAGGAAATGTTGCGTGTGATGAGTATAAATCTAAAGGTTAATATTCTTCTGTGACCGTGACTCATAAAAAGGGGGAGTGATACCCATGGTAAATTGTTAATAAAATCTGTCATTGTTTTGGTGGTTTTGATGTTGGGAAACATTTTGTGGAAAGTTTGAATGGTCAGGATTGGCCACCGAGGCATATGAGCAGACTGGGTAGTGATAGTGAGCTGTGTAGTAGAGTAGTGTTCTAAACCACATAGCCAGCCAGCACTCCTGCTTTCTCTTGCGCTGCCCAGTATAGGAAATGATGCTGTTGCGACACTAAGTCATCGTGTCCTGTATTGTAATATAATTTGATCATATGAAGACTGCCATTTCTGGGTTTTTTTTTCCTTTAACTTTCGGAGGGTGTGTGTGAGAGGGATGTTCAGAAAGGTATTTATGCCTGACAATTCTAGTTGTGTCTCAGCTTTTGTAAGCTGTGCCATAGACATTAATGAAAGAGGGCTTTGGCCCCAGTGCCATTGGGAATTTGCTCACCTGAGAAGGACAAGCAAGACTTGGCTCACCATCAGCATTTTTCAGTTTGATTCCTTGTTGACCATTTCAGAATACTTGGTTTGAGCCCTTTTGTTTTATTTGGCTTCATCTGCTCCCCTTCAGCCAATTCCCCTGGTTCATTGAATAGAGCTTGGCACTGATCCTTGGCTGCAACTGAGGAATGTGCGATGCAAATTCAGGAAGAGAAACAAAGGTGTCATAAAGATTACCGTGCATTGCCTTTGTCTTGCTGGATATCAGACTAACTCCTGGCATAACAAGAAAGCCTGTAGGCTGTTCTAACTGCAGTGATTACCAGTCACTGTACAAGACGATTTTTACAACTATTATGTTTCGTGAATTGTAATGATAATTTTTATTCCAGTTACAGAGAAAAGCTGTGCATGCAAAGGCTCTTGCCTTTAGTATTACTCTTTTTATGTCCCTGTGACGGTGGATGGAGCATGTGATCTTTAAGAAAATGTTGTGCTATCAGTGTACTATAGGTTAGAGAACAATTAGGCCATCACATGCAGTAGATTGAAGTAAAATGTGTGCGTATACACCTGTACTTCTTAGTCTGGCTGGTTAAGTACTTCAGGGTATTCATAGGACTGATGCAGACATACAAAAGAAAGAGCAAAAAAATATCCGGAGCCCAGTCTCCCTTAGCATCCTGAAACTGATGGAACTAAAGGGATCAGAGACAAAATGTGGTTTTAAGCCTCTCTTTTCCCCCTTAAAAATTCTCTAACATTTAGGAACTTGCTGTAAGTTTTATGCAACCCATTAGATTTACTGCAGTTACTGAGGTATTAATACTGATGTCGTATCTTCTAATCTTTGCAGTGGTGTCATATTTCCTGTTGTCCCTAAAGGTGCTAGCTGGGACTGTTTTGTTCAGGTGACTTCAGCACTTGGGAGTTACTTATTTTTGGAAAACCTTGTCAGTTATTTTGATACCTAGTGAGAACTGATGTGTCTTAAAAAATCTTTCCCATAGAACTAATTTTAATACTAAATGACAGGCTTTTATCTCAGAACCCCCATAGTTCCACTGTAAATCCATTAATTTCACTGGGTTTATCTCATCGTACATTGTCAGTTTAAGAGTATATTTGGCTGTGTTGTGAATGCAAAGCTGACTTGACCTTTGGGCTTACTGCTTGTTACATGCATACTTAACCATGCTGAGAGTGCTTTCTCATCTGCTTTCCTCTGATTGTCTCTTAAAGGACAAGAAGTACTGAAAGTAATTTTTACTAGATATGTAGCAGAAAGAAGATCAGAAATGCTTCCCCTTCTCCTAGTCCAAAGCTAAGGGATTGCTCAAATGTAGCTAATTGTTCAACTTTGAGCTGGGGAAAACTGGTATCAGATGCAGAAGTAAAAGATTTTGGAGAGATAAACAAATCCCTATGAGTAACTAAGAATCGCAGCTAAAAACCCAAGTTAACACCTGGAAAGTTGGCTGTTAAAAAATGTCAGAAAACCAGTGCTTTAAATAGGTCTTTAAAGTACTTAACACACAACACATGTAGAGGGTTAATAGCTTAAAACATGAGTTGAACTTCACAGTCATGGCGGTAAGTGCAATTTAATGGGGTGCTAATAGGTGGATACAGCTGACTAGTGTGAAGGATGTGAAGAGAAAACTCCAGGACAAGGGAGGTGTAGTGTAAATACTGAGCTTACTTTCCAGGATTAACAAAAAGCTGAATTTTACTTTTTTCTAGCTTCAGTATTTTTTATGAGTATGAATATTTACAAATACATTCCTGAATTCTAAAGTCCACGAATCCTGGATTTCAACTGAAGATGGGCCTCATAAGTCACCTAGTCCCTCATGGGATCATAGGCTAATTCAGGTTTGAAGGGACCTCAGGAGGTCTCTCTTCCACCACCTGCTCAAAGCCTACCCCAGGCCATGTCACTGAGGGCTTTATCCAGTCTAGTCTTGAAAACCACCAAGGATTAGAATTGCACAGTGTTTCTGAGGAACCTATTTCATTCTTTGACTCTCTGTGAAAAAGCTTTTTTTTACATCCAGGCTGAACCTCACCTGTTTCAATCTATGTTGCTGCGTTCTTGTCCTCCTGCCATACACCACCATGAAGAGCCTGGCATTGTCTCTTCAGTAATCTCCTTGCAGGTGAAAAGGTTATTAAGTCCCCCCGAAGCCAGGCTAACGTTGCTCCACAGAGTATATTTTTCTAGTGCATAACCTGACTTGACTTTATGTGTTGTGAGTGTTTTATCTTTCACTGCTTCCCCAACAGAATGTAATGTATAACTGTCAGGAAGTTGTTATCAGTGCTTCTCTCATACATTCCTGTCTTGATTTCCTTCTTTCTTTATTTAAAATGACGATAAATGCTATGATCATACTGTTAAGCAGGTTATTAGCAAAATGGATAGGTGATCCTGGCCAGAAGCTAACAAAACTGTGTCTAAACAGACGACTAACTATGGTCAGAATCAGAGCTGCCAAATCAAGGAGACAATGAAAGATTGGAATTCTGTGTCTAAATCTGGTCTGGCAGTTTTACACTGGTGAATCTCTGTTGATTTCCAGTGCGTTCCTGTTTCTAGTTTGAGAGCTGAAAAAGGTCTGTTATAGCCAACTCCCAATGTTGGGCAGTCTGTATAGAATAAAAAGGGGTGAATGATCACTTGCGTATTCTATTGGTGCATCCTGAATTATCTTTGTTTTCAATTTAAAGCAAAATTTTGTGAATATCCTTTGTAGATGCATTTTGGCTGTGTGAAGTGTTTTTAGGTAGGCGTTAGGAAATGAATTAGTGTTTAAAAAAAGGGAAAAAAAACCCTAACAAACTTGCAGAATTTGGTAGATGATACAGAAAGATGATAGAACTATATTGAACATTTCTGGTGATGGTAAATGATGCCTTGAAGTCCGTTCTTTTGATTGTGCTTTTACACTACGTTTGACAATATGCTAGATCTGCTTTTTAAGCAATGAAGTGTGGCCTGGATATGTCTGCTTTTGTGTTACATTCAGAGCAGACCTTTGTATTAATTGATAGCACAGGCAAAATTCTTTCGTGTGCAATTTTTTTTTTCCTTACAGGAAAACTTTAAAAAACAATACCTCTTGTAAAAATTCCCCTCTGTACCAAAGAATTTTCCAGGTGCTTATCATCGAAGGGCAAGACTCTGAGAAAAGAACCTTAGAAGGTTATGAACCCCTGCGGAAGTGGTAACAGTGTACAAAGAACTCAATTCTTGCATATCCTGTTTTATGTAGTCATAGGAGAAACTATGTTGTATAATATTTAAAGCAAAGGAAAATCACATTCTTAATGGATTTATTAAAAACAGCCACTTGAATGTTTTTTAATGATCCTTTCATAGACTAGATATAGGAACATGGCTGAGTGTATCAAACCTGTGAGGGTTTAGTAACGCAATCTTGGAGTGATTTGAAATTGGATGTACCAAAGGCATATGTACTCTAGTGAGCAGCTGTTTCTGGTGGTGAACTAATCTGATGAGGGGAAAAATTGTGTTAGAGAGAATCTTTAGAATCCAAAATCAAAATATTTCTCCAGTATCAAGAGAGCTTTATTGTAACCCAGTACTTTGTACTCCAGAGGAGTGATGTTTAAAAGTTTTGAAATAACAATCCTTTAAATGGCTGAGAAGGAGGAGGAAAAGAAAAACACGTGACATGGAAGATTTGAAACAGCAGAGAAAATTATTTAAAGCCTTTTGACATCCATGAAGGATTATAAAGACATCCTGAATGTACAATGGGGGGTATGCAAAAGGTGCTGGAAGGAACTTCCGCCAGACTTCCCTTTAATGCCGCTGCAGAAGAACAATGAAGTAATTCTTTACAGAATGCCTCTTTCCTGAGTTCTTCAGCTGGCTCAGCCAAAGGTTTTAGGAATGGATTGGTTCCTGTCAGCAGAAATGCGAAATATATCTCTGTATGTTGAACAGAGGACAAAAGGCTTTGGACTGCCTTGTGCATACCTGCGACTGTAGGCAGTGGTCAGTGTTTCAATCCTGTGTTCCTTGGCTGCTAGGAGAACAACAAATGTACATCTGTGTTGTTTAATTACCCATAACCGCTGTGTGTTGCATTTTATTCTTTAAAAATGAGAAGTTAAAAAAGCATAATGATTTGAAAGTGTATATCGATGTATATCGATGATAACTTTCTGATGCAAGTGGTGGAGGAACCAACAAGGAAAGGCGTGCTGCTGGACCTCGTGTTAACAAACAAGGAGGGACTGGTGGAGGATGTGAAGGTTGGAGGTAGACTCGGCTGCAG